>Ga0307378_10001818_pt1 | contig 33774 bp, 38 predicted proteins | sample UN1MG_FD_202238 | JGI IMG/M metagenome (GOLD analysis project Ga0307378, IMG submission 202238) | Soil microbial communities from Risofladan, Vaasa, Finland - UN-1 | ecosystem: Environmental > Terrestrial > Soil > Coastal area > Acid sulfate soil | place: Finland: Risofladan, Vaasa | collected... | reverse complement strand
TCGGCGCTGCCGCCCTCGACCACCGCTCCGAGTAGAGCGGCCAAGCCGACGGCTAGCATCCCTGTGAGAGTAAGCATCTCTCCTCCTCTGAAGTCTCGCCCCCTAGAGAGCGGTATTTCGCCCGAAATCTCGTGCTACGTAGCGAAGCTACTTCGCAGAGTAGTAATGGTCGGAGCCGCCACGACTTTGCCCGAAAACAGAGAAAGCCCTGATCCTCCCTTACGTAAGGATCAGGGCTTTCTAGCCTCCGCTTTCGTCCCGATGGCCATCGGGACTATTCGGGCAAATATGAAATTCTGCTACTGGCCGCTAGGTGCTGGCCTCTTCCCACGCCTCCCGCCGCACGATCTGCCCCGCTGCGTCCAGCAGGCGGAACTCATCCGGCGTCAAATCGGGTATCATTTCCGCAGTCGGATAAGGCAGCCGAGTCATAGATGCCCCTTCGGGGTAATACCAGACGCGCCTGGCCCAGTAGCACAAACAGCCCCTGCCGATCCGCTCGCCTTCCTGTGCGCCCATTCTAACGCCCACCTCCTGCGTTCCCGGCGGCTTATCCTCCGACCGGTCCGCTTCTCCAGAATGCTGCAGTACTGGTCGTGCATCGCCTCGAGTACTCGGTCGTAGTCGCTGAACCATGGCGAAGGCCTTGAGGATCGCCAGAACAATCCAAACCATCGGGCTTGCGCCCTGTACCTCCACGAGAATCTTCCTCCCGACCGCCGTTCCTCGATCACGATCCGGCTCCGAATCAATGCTTTCTCCCCCGGTCCTTGTTCTTCTGCCAGAGACTGTGCGCGATTGCCGCGGCTTGGTCGGCTTTCATGCCCGGATGCTCGCGCATGATAACCCGGATCGCGCGACTCACGTAGTGCTTTTCACTCTCGCCTTTGTTCACATTGGGCATGTTCGTCCTATCATCAGCCCGCCGCCATCTGCATCGGCTCGGGTGCTGGTGCCGGCGGGTTCGCCGCGAGTTCCAGCGCCGCCCGCGCCTGCATCATCAGGAGCTCCCGGCTCATCGCCGACAGACCGGATACGAATCCCCGCAGGTCCTCCAGCGATCCGTAGACCTGCGCGAGCTCGTCCTCCATCTCCGTCAGCCCCATGTACCTCAAAAGCATCCGCCCTCTGAGTTGGTGTTCCGGTCCTTCCCATGGCGGTAACCATCCCATCTCTCCCGCCTGCATGATCGCCTGCCGCTTCATCGCCGGCGACAGCCTGGGCACAGGGATCGCTATCACGTCCCTCGTGTCGAGGAGGTCCGCTCCCGTGAAGTATGGCACCGCGTTCGCGGATGACTTGCCGAACAACTCCATCATCCGCTCGTTCTTGACATACTCCGCCGTCAAGGCCAGTTTCTGCCGGTTTATCTCGCATAGATGATCCGCATAATCCTCCATGTGCCAGCCAAGCATTCCCAAGTCCCGCTCGATCGCCAGTTGGAGCTCTCCAACCCGCGCCTGCTTCTCCAGCGTCTGCCCCAGCGTCGGCCTGCTCTGGCCCGCCTTCGCATCCTGGTCGGCCAGCAACCAGTCGTACAACATCGCCGCGTTGCTCCAAACCTGATCGTACCTCAGAATTTCGAACTTCTGAGTGCCCGGCGGGAGCATGATTTGCTTTCGCCCGCTCTTCGGATCGATCACGATCTCTGTTATCTTCTGGCTGCCCACAGTCAGAACGTCTCCTCGAATTTGCCTGGTTGCAACTTCCTGTAGCTGGCTGAGCATGAGGTTAAGTTGCTTCTGGTCTGAGATCAACCACTCGACCAGGCCCATCCCGTATAGCCGGCTTCCTAACTCGAACCACTGGAATCTACTCCACGGCCATTGCCCCGCCTGCAGTTTGCGGCCGTTTAAGAGCTCCTTCTTCGTCCAGTCCCAGGAGTAGCCTTCCGGATACCGCTCGCTCGGAGGTACGTACATACACTTCAGAATCGCGTGATCTTTGAGTCCCTCTCTAGAGGCTTCCCGGCTTCCGGGCACGTTTAGCACCAGCCGGTCCAGCCACCTCATGACGTCGCTGACATCCTCCGGCTCGATTTGCTTCCCGTACATCGCCCGAATTTCATCCACATGCCGGCAGTCGTAGTAGATCAGCCACCGCGGAGGCCATACGTTAGCACTGTATGGATCGATCGCGTAGTTGAATAGGCTCACCCAGTCGGTCTGTACATCCCCCTCGTTGCGTCCCGGCCGCCCGGCTTTCGTGTTCCACCAGTCGAGCCGCAGGGCCTCGCCGGTGCAGAGCGTGAAGTTTAGTTCGATCTTCCGCTTTCTGCGCTCGTTGTCCGCGCGATCGCGCCACTTTAATATCCGCGTGCCTATCCCTGATGCTTCGGTGTCCGGTAGATCCTGCGTGTGAGGCACTCCCTCGAAGTCCGGCAGGTTACTCCCGAACGCTGCGGATATGGAGCGTAGATAGATCGGAATCCGGTTGTTGACCCTGCTCACTGTCTCGCATTGCGGCTGCTCCAATGCTCGCCTTACAAAGTGGTTCGTCTCCGAAGCGTCGATGTCGAGGGTCTGCTGCCCGCCGGCGTATAACAGCGCGAGCCGCGCCATCCGCTCGAACGGCCGCTTTGCCGCCAGTGCGAACTCGAATGACGGCTCGCCGAACTCCTCGACGAACTTCCCCTCGTCTACCTTGCTCGTTTCCGGATTAAATTGTTTCCGTCCCGTCTCCATCGCGGCCTCTTGTTCCTGCTCTCAACTCTCAACACTCAACACTCAACTCTACCGACGTCCCACAAACTCCTGATATCCTGCCTCGGCCTTCGAGGTAAGCTGTGCTATGACCTCATGCTCGCCCCGGGCCAGGTCTATGTCTTCTTCCGGCTCCTGATCTTCCCCCTGACCGCTCCCTACTGGCTGCTGAATCCTGACTACTGGCTGTTCCGTGCTGACCACGTACTCGTCAAAATTCCTCGCCATCACCCGGTTCAGCAGATCACGCCTCTCCCCGGCCCAGCGCCGCCCCTCGACGATGCGCTGAACCTTCTCCCACACGAGAAGCGCCACCAAGACTGCGATAATGATGATTCCTTCCTTCATAGACAACACACCGTCTTGACGACTTTCCATGCGATCAACCGAACGGGCCACCAATATCCCCGGTCCGAACCCTCCCGCCCGAGGATCCGGGTCCGCCATCTTCGCCGTCGGTCAATCATTTGATCGTCAACCATGCCTCATCCGCCCGCTCAACACTCCACACTCAACTCTCGACATCCTTACATCACATAAACCTCTGGCCCTCGAACCTCTTCCCTCTCCTGCCTCTCCAGCTCCTCGATCTCTTCCTCGAGTGCGCGGTCCGGTCTCGACCGTTCTTTTCGAGGTGGCTGCGGTGTCGCCGGCGCGGAAGTCAGTACGTGCCCGACCGCATCGAACGCGTGGTCTTCAAGCGTTGTGTTCACCACTTCGGAATTGTTGGGATCCGATTTCAGAAGCCCGATCGTTCGAATCAGGTTCGGGCAGCAGTCCATCACCTGCAGGCCGGGACGTCCGTCCTCCCAGCCCTCATCCGGGCCCCAGTCGGCCAGATGACTGCGCATGTTGTCCGCCCGGTTCAGCGGATCACGCCCCGCCGATACCACGTTTAATCCCATGTCCCACCAGGTCTGGACGATCGGCTCGTCGTAGCTCCCGTCACTCCGAAGCCGCCTCGCGAAAACGTCGAATCCGGCGCATACCGTCGCCTGATCCAACTTCAAGCCAATGGCCTTGCCCGGGCCGTCCGTCCAGCCCGTCTGCTGCATCATCCGGATTATCGCATCGCCCTGCTCCCTGGTCTTCACCCTGCTTGCGTAGACCTCTCGGCATACGATTTTGCGTCCACCCGAAAGCACCGCGATCAGATAGTGAGCACAGGGATCTTTGAACCCCCAGTCGCTCCCGATGTAGTAATTGCAGCCCCGCGGAACAGCATCGGCTGGGATCACATGCCACGGTCGCCCATCCTCCAGGTTCGGCTTCCACTCGTCGAAGAATGTATCCGTCAGTACGTTCCAGTCCCGGTAAAGCAGCCTCTGCCGCTCCACCTTCGGAAGAGTCAGAAGATTCGCCAGGTAGCCCGGGTTCGTTCGTTTGAGAATGACGTTATCGGCGAGCTCCGCTTCGACGAAAGCGACTGACTTGATCGCATACTCCGCATCCTCATCGGAGAGATGATGCGCCTCTTTAGCGAATGCCACCGCGTCTTCACGCCGGCGGAAATAGTGATATTGGGCGTCCTGCCCCTCGGACTCCTCGATCCGCACCAGCCAGCGAACCTCTCCATTCCGATTCGCCTTGTCCGGATAGGTGTCGTCTACCCAGGGAGCGAGCATCTTCTTCACCCACGATCCGCCGTCCGGGTTCGTGGTCGCTCTGGTTCGCACGTGAACCCCCGAAACGCTCCGCCCTCGGCTCTGGAGATACCAAAACTGCGCCTCCGAAAAATGGGTCAACTCATCCCACCCCTGCCAGGCGTTCTGAGCGCCCTGGTGAGAATATTTGTCGTCTTCCATGTTCAGGTGAGTCATCGCTAAGCTCGCCCCACCCGGAAATACCCATCTATGCGTGGGTGAGGCTGTCGCTTTTCCCGTTAAGTGAGGGTATATCTTGTGGCTCTCGTCCCAGAGGCCGCCGGCGAGGGTGAGCTCCACGCTTTTGCGCCGGAACAACGTTCCTCTGAAATCCGGGTCCTCAAAGTCTCGGACGGGATCCAGGAGCAGCGCCCACGTCTTCCCACTGCCTGCCGCTCCGCCGTAAACAATAATGTCAACCGAGGCAAGACCCAGAAAGACCGTCTGAGGCCCTTCCTGCGGCATGATCGCCATCCATTTATAGCCACATGCGGGGCAGGTATTCTCGCCCGGCTCTATTCCGCACGGAATCCCACACTTCGGACACGGCTGATACCTAGCCGTCGTTCTCACCCTCCGCATCCTGCTCCGGCCTGCTTACCGCCGGCAAGTAAATTATAGCGGTCGAACCCGCGGGAAGGGGCTTCCCACCGGTCGTCACATCCACCTTATCGCCCAGGAAATTCAGTATCTTCGCAGCGAGCTCTATCGCCCGCTGCGGATCGTGCAGCTTGATGTTTACGGAGCTTTCCCGCACTGTGCCCTTTACGCCGGACCGTTCCGTCGAGTTGACAGTCAACTCCTTGATCGCCGCCGACACTTCGGGAGATAATTCAGTCAGGTCCTTCAACTCGATGCCGTCCGGCCCGCCCTGCTCGATCAGGTCAACCACATTCGCGTGGATTATGCTCCGCAGCTTCAGCAGGAGCGCTTCCCTCGACAATCGGCCGTCCTCCAACAGCGCCGCCAGCTCTTTCGCAACCGCCGCCTGGATCCTCGGGCGCTTCAGCAGCCTCGACGCCGCAACGTGCGAGTGGGCGTACCCCGCCGTCCTCGCCGCCGCCGTGCCGTTCATCCCGTTCGCGCAGTACTCCAGCACGAATATCTTCTCGCGGGGATTCAGCGGTTCTGTCTCCGGCAAGTCGAGGTCCAGCCCGAGCTGCTCGTCCGTCATGGACAAGAGCTCGAGGTCCGGGAACAGCTTGATCTGCTCCTCCGTCCACCCCGCTTGCCCTACGGCTTGTCCGACGTAGCTTTTAGCGGAGTCGGAAGCCTCAGACGAAGCGGGGTCCACCGTCGCGGACTGGTCGCTGGCCGTTTCTCCCTCGCCCGCTTGCGGGAGAGGGCAGGGTGAGGGCGAATCCGCAGTCGCCTGCTCCCCGCTATTCAGTTCTCTTGCCTCATCCTCGCCGCTCATCAGCCCAGCCTCAATACCTTCCCGGTATTTCCGTTCACCACATAGCCATACCGGTCCACGAATGCCGCCAGGTCGCGCTCCAAGCGGACGTCGTCCATGCAGTAGTCAACCAGGCGAGCCCAGTTCCCCGCCTGATACCATTCGGGCGCAGAGGCGCCATGGCCGCTCTTGCCGACCCCCAGAGTCCCACGAGCGACTGCATCCAGACCCCAGCCCTTGTGCAAATCCGAGAATTGCTCCTCGTCCAGGCCCAGAGTCTGCCATATCCGCTGGAGTAGGTCGTTCGTAAGCGTGCGAAGGCTCTCCACCCTCTGCCGGCACGGCAGCCCCCAGATCACCGGGAAGTCGAACCTCCAGATGTTGAACCCGGTAATTTGGTCCGCCCGGAGTAGCCGCTCCTGGAGCGCCGGCACGTCGTCCGGCCCGTAGATTCGGAACCGATCGGTGGAGTACTCGTAGACAACGCCGCAGGAGACGCCCATCAGATGGGTGTCATCCCACCCGTTCGGCAGCTCCTCAAGCGTCTTCTGGATTTCCACGTCGAGGACAATATGATCTATCACGCCGGCATCCCTCACCCTTAAAACTAGCCCGAAACGGAGAAAAGCCCCGATCCCCCTTGCGCAAGGATCAGGGCTTTGTGAAATCTCCGCTTTCGGCACCTGGCCGGATGCCTATTCGGGCAAATTATTCAGTTGTCTTACCCTTACTCTTCTCCTCCCACTACCGACTACCGACTATCCACTACCGACTGTCTGTAATTCCGGGGACGGCCACCACACCGACCGTCCCCTCTGACGGATAGGAGGTGAAAGTGAAGCACAATACAGTGCTTCGTCACGATACCAGTTTACGCTTTTCCACCACCTTGTCAATAAAGGCGCCTTTACATTTTCGCCCCGGGAGCAGATTTTTTTCGCCGATCAGTGCCTCCAGCGACATCTTTAGCACGTGCGCCACTCTTTGCAGAGTACTGAGTCGAGGGTCGTCGACCTCGTCGTTCTCCAGGTGCGACCAGGTCACCCTGGAGAGATCGGCCTCTCCCGCCGCATCCTCCTGCTTCATCTTCAACTTGATCCGCGCCTTCCTGATCCGATCGCCCATCGTCTCCGCCATCCCCGCGCCTCCCTCACTCCTGGCTGGTCCGATGCTTCTGTTCCCAACGCCTAAGAGCATAGCCCGATGGCCGTCGCGAGACATTCTCGGCACTGCGCAAAAGCCAGTAGGCGTGTTTGGCCTTTGCACAGCAGGCGTCACAGAGGAAGACGAAAGTAAGTCCTATAAGCCGCCTGTTCCCATCTTCGCCACACCTGCAACATGACCCCGGTTTGCCTGTCCCGGTTGCACTCATCCCGCTGCTTCCTTCCCCGATCCTCTTCGCGCCTTGGCGGTTCCTCCGACTGGCCCAAAGCACTTCCTGCACAGCCGCGCTCCCCGCGGTTTATGCCGCCGCAAACTACCCTTCGGCACGTGCAAGAGCCACCCGTTGCACACCGTCTCAACCGCCACCATCTGACCGTATGCGCCCCACGGCCGGGCCACCAGAACCCGATGGACTATCCCCGCCTCAGACACCACATACGGCCACTCAAGTCGGCTCAATTCCCTCACCCCATTACCAATTATCCGATCTGTGTCCATCCGCGTTCATCGGCGGTTGCCTCCGGTCACTCCCCTCCCAGCGCCAGCTTCTCCACCGCCTGCGCCAGGTCGTCCTGCGTCGGCTCGATGTACCGCGTCAGTGTCCGGATATCCCGATGCCCCGAAATCCTCGCCACCGTCGCCAGGTCGGCGCCGCACTCCCGCACAAGCCGCGTCAATACCGTGTGTCGGAGCTGATGCACTCGCAGATTCGGGATCCCGGCGAACTTGCCGTACTTCCGCACGACCCGCCACACTCCGACGGCCGTCAGCCGCCCTCGCTGCCCCGTAAACAGCCACTCCGACTGGCCGCTGGCTGCTATCCATGCCGCCAATGCCTTCCGCACGTCCACGTTCAGCGGGATTTCCCGGCTCGTCCGGCCCTTGCCGCTCCGAACCTTGACCGCGCCCCTCCGCTCCGAAATCTCCACATCCCCGACCCGGAGCTGCACCAGCTCGCCGACCCGGATCGCCGTCCCGCACAGGACCTCCAGGATCGCGATATCCCGGACTACGCCGTGGACGTGGACCTCCCGCATCAGCCGCCGCAGTTCCGGCGTGGACAGCGCCTGCACGCCCGGATCAACAATCGCAACCCCCTTCACGGCGGCAGCCGGATTGTTTCCGCCCAGCCAATCGAAGAATTTTCTGATCGAGGTTAGCCGCCTGTTGATCGTCTCAGCCGCAGCGGGCTTCTGCTGCATCCACGCCCGATATTCCGAGACCTCCCGCTGAACGATCCGCGCCGGATCGAACTGCTCGCCGTAGGCATCCGTGTACCACCGAGCGAACAACTCCACATCGTTGATATAACCCCGGACCGTCGCCGGACTCAGATCCTGCCTCTCCAATTCCGCGCGAAATCCACTCAAAACATCCTCCATTGCCTTGCTCCTCCTGCGCTCGCAATATTACATTGCGAGTTTTCGCCCGATCGCGCCCGACACCTTAGTATCAAGCGCCATCCCTATCATACCACAATCCCCGCAATCACGCAATACACACCGTGTTATATATCCTGTTATTTCCTCGTCCGCCGCCACGCTAATCGCCGGGAATTGTCTCGGAGGGGTGGGGGACACGCCGCCGCGACCCTGCCCTCGATCCACCGATCCAGTTCCTCCCCCGTCATGCAGAATCCATCGTCCGCGGGGAGGAGCACGTGCACGGCGAACGACGTCGCCAGCCATGCCGGCGCCCTCCGCCCCATCTGAAGCTCAAGCACCCTCTTGGCAGCTATAAAATACTCACCTGGCCCGAACTCGACATCCTCGACGCCGAACAATCCCGCCGGATCCTCCAGCCGGATCACTCGCTCCCCGCTCTCAACCCCGCAAACGACAAACTTCAGCACCAGATCACCCTCAGGCCTTAACATTCCTAACACTCTGGCCGTGTGAATGTTGTGCATGTTGTGAATGTTTCCGCCCCGGCTATATACGTATTACCAAATTCGCGTGTGTGCGTATTGCACGCGCCGCGCGCGCATTGCGTATAGTAACAGTGCAGGACATTCACAAATATACACAACATTCACACCCCGACTCCTGTCTACTCCTTTGAGATTAAAAGCAGCGAAAACAGCCGGCTCTCAGCCCTCCAATGCCCTCCCAGCAATACCCAAACATTGCAACCTGCCCCTCACCGCACCGACAGCCAATGGACAGCCCCTCAAGAACGTCCGAGCCTCGCTCCGCACATAAACCTCGACCCCCACAATGCTCTCGCCTGGCCTAATCGCAATCGGCAGGGGGCGGCCCTCTAGTTGCCCCCGGATCAAATCAACCAATCCCTCGACCGTCAACCCCTCGCCCTCCGCCCCGTCCGAATCGTTCAACTCCCTGGCCAACTGCGCGCTGTGCGTCCGCAGCAGCTCCCGGATCTCCGGCGTCAGAGCGCCCACAGCCGCATGCACCCGCAGCGATCCCCCCTGTAATTCCAACCTAATTCCCTGAGCCTTCAACCGCTCAATCAGAGCCTGCATCTGACTCCTCCCCGATCGGAATGTCGAGCACCTCCTGATCCTCATCCGAAGGCGCCCCTAACACGTCCTCACCCTCAACCTGCTCCCTCTCCGACGCATCCTTCGTGGACTGGAGCGCCCATTGTTTCGCCCGCTGCCGCTCGCCCGCCTGGACGATCCGGAAATCCCCGATCACACGATCCCGCTGTCTCCCGACCATCTTCCCGAATATGATCCGCTGCGACCTCTCCGAGCCCTTGCCGAAGCTCCACAGCTCGCTCTCGACCGCCGTGTCGAAGAGCTCCGACACGCCGACCGGCCGATCGCGGTGTCTCTCGTACCAAATCTCGACGAACGCCCGCCACAGGCCGCCCTCTATATCCGCGATCTCATAAAACTCCGTCAGATTGTCCAGGAATCCGGGTATTCCTGCCGTCTCGCATATCCCCCCGAGAACCCGACTCCAATGCTCATAACTGCCCAAGGGCCTGCCCTGATACTCCGCCATCCCCCTGTCCACCCAGGCCTTACAGATCAGCAGCGCCGCCCATACCAGAGTCGCCCGGTTGTCGAGCGTGTACGACCTCAGGTCCCGGTGTTTAAATCCCTCACGCAGCCAGGGACGATCAACTTGGGGGTCAATCCTGATGCGGATCGTTTTCCTGGCGATCTCCGTGGACATGGTAGGGTTGTTCGCCGTCGCCACCCAGACGCAGCGGATCGGCACGTCCAGACTCTCGATCTTCCCTAGAATTCGCTCCTCCCAGACTATCCCTGCCAGCGCCGAGCTGAGGGCAGCGGAATCCAGACTCTTAGTGACGTTGTCAATCATGACGACGGGCTGCGCTTTCTGGAAGACCGCCGTCAGCCTCTTGCGCCACTCGTCCTCATCCGTTGTCTGGGTCACAGTGCCGATGTGCCGGCCGACCGATGGCATCATCAACACGTCCATCAGCAAGGTCTTGCCCGATCCTGGCTCAGGCGCCTCGATCAGGTGGAGCGGCGTCGGCCCGGGGATCATATCGCGGACGAACGGCAGCAGCCAGAGGCAGAACGCATGAGCCCGGTCCGCCACATCCTTGAACGGGAACTCGCAGACGATATCTCCGAATACATCCACCGCGGCCTGAATGTGGCCGTCGGTGATCTCCTGCGGAATCTCCAGGATCTCGACCCCGACCGCGGGCTGGTAGAATGTCCTCGATGCTGCGTGATAGCCCGGATCGGTCTGCAGCGTCCCGTCCGGCGCAAACACCGGCACCTCGGTGATCCTCGTCAGCACAGGGAGAGGGATATCCGGGATCGCCAGCGCATCACGGACTTGCTTGTCGCTTGGTGAACTTTTAAGCATGTAACCAAACCCTCCTTTTGATGTCTTTTCTATCCGCCAATTTGACACTCGCACGAGCGTGTGCCTCATCAGGTCCAGATTGAGCCGAACGGGCACGAGCGCCCCGTTGTCGTCCGGTTCGAGCCGCAGGCAGGAACGTCCCTGCCTGAAATATTGGGGCGGTTGGTTCGCCAGGCGAATCGCATCCCAACTTTCTGCCGTGGTCACGACCAAGTCACCGCAGTCGGCCATTATCACGGGCAGCCCGTTGTCCACATCCTCTGGCAGCGCCAGCGGAAGTCCCTGCCCGCGTCCGTCTTTCTCCTTACTGCTGTCGCGCAGATACTGACTCAGGCCGTCTCTCACATCCCCTCTGATCAGATCGTACCTTTTGGCCAGCTCGTTGACGAACGGCCCGCGAACCCCCCGATCCACACAAGCAATCAGCTCATACCCCTGCCGGAGAATGCGCTGCTGCTCCTCGATTCCCGCCTTCGCCGGCTGCCGGCGGATCCAGTAGCTGATATACGGCAGTGCCTGCGCCATCAGGCTCCGGAAGGACTCGGCGCCGTTCTCTTGGACGTAGGAAGCAGGGTCGTGCGGCTCTGGGAGCTCCAGGACCTCGACGGCATGCCCTGCCTCAAACAGCAGCCGCCCGATCTTGTCGCTCGCCGCCTGGCCGGCCTGGTTGGCGTCGGCGTCGTATGCCAGCACGAACCTCGTGTCCTTGCCGAGCCAGCGCAGCCAGTCGCGGGAGAAGCTTGCGGAGATTGTCGAGCAGGCGGGGATGCCGGCCTGCTCCAGGAGGATGCGGTCAATAGCGCCCTCGACCAGCACGCACTGCCGCCCGCGGAGCCTGTGCATTCCCATCGGCACGATCGGCGTGTATCCCGCGTTGGCCAGGCTGATGTACTTCGGCTTTGCCTCTCGCAGCGTCCGTCCGCACATCTGCAGGACCTTGCCGTGGTGAACAACCGGGAATATGAGCCGACCCATCTGCAGCTCGTATTCCTGACCGTCCACCCGCTTGATCAGCCCCGCCACCACCGCCTTCTTGCGGAGTTGGGCGTCCTTGATCGCGATCCCGTAGCCGATCTGATATTCTCTGATCGAATCCTCCGTGATCCCGCGGTCCGCGAGGTATGCCAGGGCCTCCGGCTTCTTCCATAGCAGCTCGTGCGACCGCGCCACGTATTCCGCGAGGAATGCCCGGACCGCCTGCTCCCGCGCCGCCGCCTGCTGATCCTTCTTCGTGAACTCCGGTATCGCGATCCCGTACCGCCCGGCCAGCCGGATCGCCGCCTCCCAGAACTCCACGCCCTCTGCCTGCATCACAAAATCGAAGACGGACCCGCCTCGCCCGCACCCGTAGCATTTCCATCTGTTCTCTTCGGGATATAGGGTGAAGCTGGGTCCGTCCTCTTTGTGAAACGGGCACAGACCGGTAGGCCGACCCCCCGCCGAAAGTTGCGTAACTTTCCCGGCCAAATCAACGATCTGTGCCCGCTCGCGTATAGTCTCTACAAAGTCTTTGACATCCATACCGCGCCAATGGAATGAGATTTTGTGACTAGATCTCGTTGTTATCTGGCTTGTACGTGGGCAACTGCTTCAGGCGCTCGACTTCTCTCTCCGAAAGCATGCAGCAGCATCCGTCGTTCGGTAGCCACTCCCTAGCATGATCTATCACCTCTTGAGCGATGTGCTGCCAGAACGCCTGTACCTCCGCACCCATGAGCTGATAGAACGTCAGGGCCCCCGCCTGGCCATGTTGTCTGGCCAGCTTCTCGGCAAGGTTCTGTACGTGTGGAGTGCCTTCGTATAGAGCCTGCGCGAGTTCGTCCACGGTCAGCTTGTCCTCGGGCGCTTTGTCGAAACATCCGGGATCGCTTTGCTTCATGTAATGCACCTCCTCTCGCAATCTCCCACTGAGCGCTGGCTGCTCTCGGTTGCTTCCCCGGTAGGTGCCGGCGGCCCGTTCCGCCGCCTAGGCTAATACGCCGTTCAGCGACGTAGGCTCCTGAGCCGCCGGCGTCGTTTCCTCAGAGAGCCCTACTCCTCCGAGCCTTCACCCGGCTCAGGTGTCCCTTCGCCCTCGGGCTTCTCGTCCCCGGACTCCTCCGGTGCGCCTGCCTGTTCCTCCACGCGATCACCTCCTTCCTCCCAAACGGGCCGCGGGCCGGACATCAGTCTCGCGTGCTAACCGCATCGGCCACTTCCTTTACCGCGCCCGCCAACACCTCGATAGCACCCATACTCGTACCCGCATCCGCTAGGCCCAGTTCGCGGATAGCACTTGCCAGCGAACGGATCGCGCTTGCTATCGCATACAATCCATCAACGACATTGGCGTCTTCGCCGTTGGCGTCTTGACAATTGGGTGAGACGAAGACACGATCCAGCGTCTCTGCCAGTTCCTTCGTCATTCGCAGCCCATCCTCTCGTAAATTACTCCCGGTGGATCCGCGCTGTCGAGTTCGCGATTTCCCGGATGTAGGTATTGGCCACGCAATTGATCGCCACCAGCCGCTGAACCATCTGGTCAGCCCTCGCGAGGATTTCACCCATTGGACCCTGGCAACTGAACCCTGGCTCCTCAACGGCTGGCACTGGCCCAACCTCCATAGGTGGCATCCCGAGCACACCACTGAGCGCTACCGAAGCGTGCAAAACGCTTTCTTGGTTCCCAAGCGTCCCCTCGATAGCCTTATCCAACCGCTCAAGGATAGACCGCATCTCCTCGGTGAATGTCTCCGCCGGCCGCTCCGCAATTCCCGGTTTCCTTGTCTCCTGCACAATATCACCTCCTTTCTGTTTCAGCTTTAGTTCCCTCACCTGCCCTCAAAGTCACTTGCCCGGCTCAGACTTCCTCATCGAAGCTGATCTCCTTGCAAAGGCAAAACTTCATTACAACGGTGCCGCGCCTGATAGGGCAACCTACCGGGGGACTTGGGTCGGTCAGTCCGTACCGGCACCTTATCGTCCTCACGCGGCAGGTATCCTGATGAACGCTCCTCAAGGGACAGTGCTCGTACTCGTGAGCTTCCACGCCCTCGCCCGGTACGTCAATCTCTATACGTACGATTTCACCTTTTGCCATCCTGACTCAGCCCCTCCCCTCAAGCACTCCCACGACGAACAGGATGGCGAGGATACCTGCCCCGCAAAGGATTTCCCGCCCGTCCTCCGCCCACCAGCGCCGGAGCGCCGCAAAGTCAATACACAACCGCATCTCCATCATGGCCATCTCCTCTTCGGTTTGTTCAAACGGTCCGCTACCACTTCGGCTGCTGCCATGGTTGCGAATACCAGGCACGCGTCACTCCAAAGAATATCGCCAATAACGTCCAGGTACTTGGTGCCGACCTGGTGCAATCCGTCTTCTCTGACCTCATAGGCTACAAGCTCGGCGGCTTTGGCCACAAAGGCGCCCTTAGTCGGAAGTACACTTTCACACGCCGGGCAGATAGCGTCCATATAGACCACAACGTACACGTCTTGGTGCCACTCATACGGAACGTTCAGTCTCATTTCGCCATGCCTTCTCTCACCACGGCCTGCCGCCGCCGGGCAGGTCCTTCTCGTGCCAGCGAACGATCACTATGACAATCGCCAGCACGAGGATCGCCCCTATTAGCCACAGCATCAGGCTCACCTCCTTGCCGCTCTGCCATCCTCTGCAGCCAGCAGATGATGAAGTCCCTAGTCGCCGGCGACATCGCTCTCTTCTCCACTCCCATCGGCGTCTATCGGCGGTTCGGCTTCGAGGCCCAGTACCCCCTGCCAGCCGATCTCCGTCCATGTCCACCGTTCCCCTGGGATCTGAACTGTCGCCCCGATCGGCACCATGACCGGGGTCTCGCACTCCTCGTTGGCGCAATACGCGGTCCCGAATGGGTCCCCAACCTCCGCCTTCTCAGAATCCTCGGCTAGGCGGAGTTCCGACCCGCAGGCCACGCAAACGACGAAAACAGCGCCGTCTTCGGACGCCGGCTCGGCCGCCTGCTCGACAGTCTCTTCCTCCGCCGCGCCTTCAGCCGAGCCGGAAGTCTCCTCGATCTCGAGATACCACTGCATCCCTACCGGAGTCGCTCCGGCGCAATACTCCCCCGACGGGAGCGCCTGCTTGTGCTCCCCGCGCAGAAGAATCTCAGCCGCAAGGTACATCGCGGTCGTGCCCGGCAGCGAGCGCAGGGCGTCCAGCTTCTCCGTCAACTTGCCGAATCCCTTGAGCAGCTCCACGTCGAGCGGCAGGTCGAGCCGGGCGATCGCCGCCTTGACGACGTCCTTGTTCGCCGCTCGAATCGCCTCCCAGCATACCACCGCCTCCAGGCGGTCGAACCTCTGGTGCGCGTCCAGGCCCTCGATGCACCGGCTCAGGAGCTGGTCCAGTTCTTGCTTCCGAGCGGCGTTCTTGGCCTTGATCGTGGCCTTCCGTAGCTTCCGATAGCAGTGCATGTTGACGCAAACCGAGAAAGGCTCGCCGCCCTTTTGATGTGAACCCAACCGCCGGTGTTCGCAATCCTCGCGGCAGCCGTCCGGGACATGGCCCTCGCGCAGCGTTTCGTAGTTCTCGCTTCTGAGCTTGGACAGGTCGACCACCTCCACTCCCTCACCCGTCGCCTTCGCGATCAGTGCCTCGACGCGCTTCCGGTGAGCCTGCTCGGCAACGGCCAGCTTAGCCTTGTAACACTCAGGCTTGAGGCACCAGTCGCCCTTTCTGTAGCAATCACATTTGCCCTGACACGTCTTCTCGACGAACGGCGCGTCATACGTCCGCATCTGGACGCAGAGGTTCTCTCCGAGCATGCAGGCCACAGAGTAGTCCATCTGTTCCAGTTGCTTCGACGTCAATTGGCGGTGGTCCGCTGCGGCGGACGCCAACACCGACGCCGCCGCCGGGTTGATCTCCGCGTACGGCACCAGCGCGCGCCCGTGGCTGCCGGAGATCTCGCCAGTGCTTACCCGTTCCTTGACGTCCTCCGGCAGTTTCAGCAGCCGGATGCTGTTCGCAATCGTCGGCTGTGCTCGCCCAACCTTCGCCCCGATCTCCGACTGGCTGTACCCCAGGGCGATCAACGCCTGGTAGCCCGTCGCTTCCTCGACCACATCCAGGTCCTGCCGCTGCAAGTTCTCGATGAGCCTTAGCTCGCTAGACTTCCTGTCGTCGCATTCCTTCACGATTGCCGGCACCGAGGTCAACCCGGCGATCACCGCGGCCCGTAGCCGCCGCTCTCCGACGATAAGGTGGTAGCGGTATAGACCCCCGCCTTTCAAGTCAAAGCTGTGCTTCTCTGCGAATACCTCGTGAGTCTCCCAGGCGGGCTGTAGAGCCTTCTCCCTCTTGTAGGTGATGTTCGGGACCTCAGCGCCCCCAGGAGCGTCCACCACGTATTCCTGACCGTCGGATTGAAACCGGTCGCCAGCCGACAACCTCACCGGCCTTACAACGATCGGCTCGATCACCCCGTGCGCCCGGATGCTCTCCGCCAGTTCCAGCAGCTTCTCCTCGTCGAAATGCTTCCTGGGATTGTCCCCGCTAACTACGATCTTCCCGATCGGAATCTCCGCGTAGCTGGCTGCTGACTGCTGGCTGCTGTCTGCTGGCTGCTGACTACTCTCTGCTGTCCGCTGAGCGCTGTCCGCTGACTGCTTCCCTGCTTTCTTCCTTCCCATCTGCTTCCATCCCCTTTCCTTGTCTTAGCGTGGTCCCAATCTCCGGACACTGCATACAGAGCTTCACATCGAGCCCCGCGATCGCCGCCGCTCGCCCGATCGTTTCCCTCCGGACCAGCGTACCTGGCCCGGCTTTGTTGCCGGGGAGTGTAAAGCTCACCTGCAGGATGCTGTCTCCCACCGGAGCCGCTGCGGATAACTTCGTCCCGAGGAATATCCGATCCCCATCGGAACCGCTCGCCCTCACGCATATCGGGACGTACTTTCCTTGCAGCGGAGCCAGTATCCTGAGAAGCTGGGGCCGCTTCTCCTCGTCCTCGATCTCGAAGTCGAGAACGCATTCCTGCGCCCCCGCCAGAAAATACAGCATCTTGCACTCGATTTGTATCTCCACTTCCATTCCCTTTCCTCGTCTTGTCAGGCTAGTTTTTCTATCTTGCGAAGATCACATACCATCAACAGGCCGACCAACTTGTCCGCCTTGTCCGTTATCTGCACCGGCTCTCTCTCGCCCGTGATCCATAGTGGCAGTTCGTCAAATCGCTCGAATACCTGCGCGTAGTATTGGCCTACGTACGCGAGAATGCCAGGCGCAGACAGCCGTAGGTATTGCTTATGGACCCTGCTGCGCGTTTCCGCCTGAACACCTTTCCGGTTCTTGTTCCGCTCCCAGACCCGGCGAACCATATCGTGTGCGTCCTGGTGCTCGCCGACGATCTCAACGTGCCACTCAACCAGTCGCTTGTAATCCGCCTCAGGCAACTGGAGCAGTAGAGCCTTGTCCACGCAAACTAGTCTCTCCGCTGCGTACCACAAACAGTCACCGGCTTCCATTATCTGCTTCAGATGCGTGAAATTAATCACGGCTCCCGTGCTCCTTTCCCCGGCTCCAAGGTGATCACGATCTGCCGCGTCGCCTCGTCATAGTGCGCCGGGTACTTCCTCGTGCCGTGGCCGTGATCCACGCCGCACCATCTCAGAAACCCCAGCGCGCCCAACTCCAAACCCGTCTTTCCTACTTCGTGGAGCCGCCGGCTGAGCTTGGGCTTTTCGTCGTCCCGAACTAATTTCAGCACGAGCTTCGGCGGATTGGCGTCCGTGTCTGCGTACATGGTCACTCGCCGCAGGCTCGGTAGCGCCCTCACAATCGCCGCGTTCAAGCGTATCTTGCCGGCCTTCGTGATGCTGGCAACCGGCTTCCGAGTATAACGCCGCTGCTCGCACTCTCCCTGGTACATCCTCAACGCCATTTCGCCGCCTCCATGCCCTACGTAGCTTCCGAGCGAAGTAGGGTCTTATCCGTCCTACCCCTCCTCCTCGATCTCCCGCACCCGCTCCGCCAGCCGGCAGATCAGTATCTCTTACTAGCCACTAGGGATACCGGCCAACTTCATGTATTTCCTCACCATGTACTTGGAGACACCCAACTCACGTGCCATATCCAGAATCCTCAAACCTATCATCCGCCGGTTTTTGACAAAACTTATAAATTCACCTGTGGATAGGGGCATGCGGCGCTTTTTGTCATAAGCCAGCCCACCCAAGCGACAGAACTTGGTCGCTGTCTTGACGCTCACATCTGCAGCGTGGGCAATGGCTACCAGCGATGCGCCATCCGCCACCAGCGGTTCAGCGATCCTCGTGAACTCGGCGAGTCGTCGGTTCATCAGTCTACGCAAGGCTCTACGGCGGGTCGCCTCTCGGCGTTTGGCCTCCTCTGCCCGGAGGCGTACAACTTCGGTTAGGGATAGCTTGAGCCGTGGTGCGTTCGGTCCGTACCTGCTCCGGCCCTTGCGGTCACGGTCCCGCATGTTCTCGCCAGCCGTCGCTAACCTCAAATGAAGTGGATTACAGCAGGGCGGATTGTCGCAGGAATGTATAACAAAGAGATCGTCAGCAATCGGACCCACGGCAAGGCGGTATGCTACCCTGTGGGCATATTCGCTCTTGGCAAGCCACCGCGCACGACCATAACCGCTGGGAGAGCACCTACCGAGCCAGGGCCAACATTCGTCCGCACCCCTCTTCTCCACCCGTAGCCAGAAGTCAGCATCAAAACTGGCACTTTTACGGATGGCGCTTTCCAGGGAGTTGTGGTTTACTGGTGTTGTCTGCACGGATGCTACCTCGCTTCACCTAACTAGGTGGCGGTTTCGTCCTGATCTATAGCGTCAAGGAACCGCTTGTATTCCGCTTCGCTGATCTCGATGCGGCCCTGTTCGATGTCGACAAGGGTCGGGCGGAAGATACCACGCCGCCTGACGACTTGTTCCTGGGTCAGCCGTCGCCTCGACCGTTCGGCACGAATGTCAGATCCGTATTCATTCACAGCAGGATCACCTCTCCTGGTGTCAGCACCGTCTGACACCAGGAGAGTATAGCACACCCTTTTCCCGGTGTCAACACCTTTTTACAAGTTTTTTTCCAGCTTGTTAAGGGAAGAGCATTCTAATGGCGTATACTGTAAGCAGTACGTGAGATTTACAATGCCGAAAGTTAATCCAAGATGGGGTGAGTGTATCCGCAACCTGCTCCAGAGGCATAACCTCTCCTACAGGGATGCCGTCAGAAAAGGGACAAGGCTGTTTTCCCACACTTCGCTGATGGACTGGGCCAAAGACGACATCGTGCCCGTATATGTGGACCAGTTGCCGAAGTTTTTGGAGCTGATTTCTTCCAGACAGGAAGCGGCCGAATGTTTGCAAGCAGCAGGGATTCCTCTCCCAGCAGAATGGCCGAGACAAGAAGGCGATCATCCCGATCCCATGCTCGTCCGGGAGCAAATGGCTGAGTATCTCGTGCAGACCCAGCGCCTCACGCCGGAGGAAGCCGAGAAGGTCCTTTCCGAACTTCAAGAGGCACCGACTGCCAATGCGGAAGACCTCCGCGAGAGAAAATCCGCCTAGCCTACGGGCTGACCCGATTCAGGATTGAAACAGGAGGACAAGGTTGAAAAAAGCACTTTACACCACCGCTTCGTTTTTGTGCTTCTGTCTGCTCGTTGGCCTATTCATTTGGCCGGGATACACGTCTGATCTAAGTTCTGATTCGAGAGCCATCTTCCGTGAACCACTTTGTGGCCTCAAAGGTGTCTACGTATTAGTAGAAAATCTGCCAGATGATGCGAAGGAGTTTACTACCAGAGAGGAAATTGCGACATGGGTAGAACTTCGGTTGCGCACCACAGGAATTCCCGTCTTAACCCTAGAGGAACATTGGAATGTGATCGGTTGGCCTACCTTATATGTATCTATGAACGCTAGGAAACATGATGGTAATCGGTTTACTTGTAATATCAACCTAGAATTGAACGAACAAGTTAGATTAACCCGCCCGCCTTACAAAACAGTCACTGGTACAACATGGGCTGATGGTGCATTGGGTGGTGGCTCAGCACTCGGTTCACGTGAACATGTAAAAGACCTTATTCTTGAATTGGTTGACAACTTTGCCAACGATTACTTGGCAGTTAATCCAAAGAAATAGGCTTACTTAGGAGCTCACACCATGCGACACCGCACCAAGTTTCTCATCCCCATCCTGGCCGTCGTCCTCCTGGCCGGCTCCGCCTGGCTCATCCTTGCTCGCCACACTCAACACTCAACACTCAACGCTCCCCAGGCTGTCACCGTCTACATCACCGATACCGGCGAGTGCTACCACCGCGCCTCGTGCAGCTCGCTCCAGTACAGCAAGCATCCCATATCTCTCAAAGACGCCCGAGAGCAGTACCGCCCGTGCTCCCGCTGCCGTCCACCGGAATGAGGCCCTGAAATGCCCGGGAAATTGACAAATTGGTCAATACGTCCAATCACACGACCCGGCAGCCCACGCCGCCCCTGCCATCGGCGCAGGCCGCCCCAATGAAAGTCACCGCTTATCTCCGATGCAGCACCGACCAGCAGGACGATTCCCTGGATACCCAACTCTCGCTCATTAAGCAGGAATGCACCGCTCAGAACTACCAGCTCGTCGGCGATTACCGCGATTTCGGCGTCTCCGCCGCCATCCCCGTCGAGAAGCGGCCCGCTGGGTCGGAGCTCCTCCGCGCCGTCAGTGCCAAAGATCGCCCATTCGATGGCCTTATCGTCCTGCGCATGGACCGCCTCTTCCGTGATCCCCAGGATGAGTACTCCGGTATCGCCTTCCTCGCAAAGCATAATTGCCAGCTTATCTCCATCAAGGACCCGATTGATCTCTCCACGCCCAGCGGCGAGTTGCTCCATGGCCTTATGATGCACGTCCGCAAGTTTGAACGCAGGCTCACCGGCCAGCGAATCTACGAGCACCACCTCGCCCAGTTCCTCGCCGGCAGGTGGCCCGGAGGTAATCTCCCGCTCGGAATGCAATACGACCCTGCCACGAAGGCCTTCAATATCACCGACCGAGCCGACGACGTCCGGATGCTGTTCGATGCCTATGTCCGTTCGGGCGGAAATGCTACCGGAGTCGCCTATGAGCTTAACCGCCAGGGCGTTCCGAGTCCCAAGGGCAGCCTGTGGATCCCCTGCACCGTCCTCCGTCTCCTCAAGAGCCCCTTCTACCGCCGCCAGCTCTTCTGGGCCGGCCGCACCATTGATGCCCCCGACCTCGTGCCCGAAGTCGTCCCTCTGGAACTCGTAAACCAGGCTGCCGCCCTCCTGGAGCACCGCCAGTATTCTCCGCGCCGGCCACAAACCCTTCTCGCCTACGGAGGCTTGCTTTCTTGCTCGCTCTGCGGGTCCTTGCTTGTTCCAGTCAGGGGAAACAGCGACGGGGTGAGATTTCTCCAATGGGTGTGCAAAATGAAGCGACTCTATGGCGCCTGCGATAGCCACCATGTGAGCGACCGCTATGTGGACGCTATGGCCGCCCGCGCAGCCCAAAACTTCTTTAGTCAAACGAAAGCCCAGGTCGCACAGGGCATCCTACCGCCCGCACCGATGCGTCCTCCGCGTGCGAGAGATCTGTCCGCCATGCGCGATCGCGCGGTTCACCTCTATGTCCAGGGCCACATCACCGAGGCTGAGTTCCTGAACCTCATCGCCGAGCTTGACGCCAAAGCGGATCCGGTGCCGCCGCCGTCTCCGCGGATTTCTATGAAGCAGGTGCTCGCCATAGCCGACCGCGTAGAAGAGAACTGGCAGGCCTCGCCAATAGAAGAAAAACGGGGTCTCCTGGTGCAGATCGGCGCCGAGATCACCATTAACACAACCGGCGTCCGCCCCCTCTGGATGGTCCTGGAAACCCCGCTCTTAGCCGAGCCGATAAAGATATCCTGCCACCCGCGCAACCGCTGGGGCATAGACTGGCTCTGATCCTCATGCTTATCTTAGCACTTGATACGACTACTGACACGGCGAGCCTTGCGGTCGCTGATGAGGCCGTGACCCTCGGCGAGTCCGACTTCGCGCACAGGATGGACCTGTCCCGGCGGCTGATGCCGAAGATCATCTCGCTGCTGAAGGATTGCGGGCTTGGGATGAAGGACGTGGAAGCTATCGGCGTCTCCCTCGGCCCCGGTTCGTTCACCGGCCTGAGAATCGGCGTAGTGACCGCCAAGACCCTCGCTCAGGTGCTCGGCGTGCCTATCTCCGGCATTGTCTCGCTCGACCTGCTCGCGCGCCAGTTCGATTACCTCGCGCAGGCCGTCGTGTGCCCGCTGGTCAAGGTACGCAGAGGCGAGGTGTATTATGCCTTCTTCCGGGCCGACCGCGGATCCGTCGAGCGAATCTCAGACTATGACGCCGGCCCAATCGAGAAGGTGATCCAGTTCGCGAAGGACAGCCCCCCTCTCCCAAGATTGGGAGAAGGGATGGAGGTGAGGGCCGGTCTGAGCGAGATCATATTCTGCGGCGATGCCCTCGACGAGAACCTGGAGGCGCTTCGGCAAGCACTCGGCGAACTTGTGATCCCCGCTCCCCCGTGGCTCTCCTATCCGAAGGCTTCGATTCTGGCGCAGTTGGCCTTGAAGAACATCGCGCAGGGGAAGGCGGACGACCCGCTGTCGCTGGTGCCTTTCTACATCAGGCGCTCCGCCCCCGAAATGCGCCTCGAAGCCGCCTGCGAGTGATCTCATTCATCTCTGCGACGTTATTGGCGATGGCGCTTCAGGTCTGCTGCGCCGGGGCTGTCCTGGGCTGGCACGAAAAAAGGAGCGCCGGCTGAAAAACTGTTAAGGGATGCCGACGCCCCTTTTTGAAACCAGGACCGCCTCTGCAACGGCCTTCGCTGAGGTCTGCTTGCCGCGTTTCCTGGAGCTACTACTTATTATGGCACGCGGCCAAGCGCCTCTTAGGGTCTGCTAGAGCTTCCAACAAAAAACCGGTACTTGTGCCGGTACATCGCAGATTGCAGATCGAACCCGCCTCCCGCTTCTGGAATTTGCAATCTGCAATTCGCGATCTCTTTACTCCTTCGCCTTCTCCTGAAGGATCTTGATGAACGGGCTGAAGAGGTCAATCGGGACAGGGAAGATCGTCGTGCTGTTATGCTCGGTCGCAACGTCGGAGAGCGTCTGCAGGAACCGGAGCTGTATCGCAGCCGGATCCTTGCTGATTATCGCCGCCGCCATGGCAAGTTTCTCGGCTGCCTGGAACTCGCCTTCCGCATTGATGATCTTCGCGCGCCGCTCCCTTTCGGTCTCCGCCTGCTTCGCCATCGCCCGCTTCATCCCTTCGGGCAGGAAGACGTCCCGAATCTCCACGTTTGTGGCCTTGACGCCCCACGGCTCAGTCTGCTCGTCAATGACCGTCTGGAGCTGCTCGTTGATCTTGTCCCTCTCGGACAGCAGCTCGTCGAGCAAAGCCTGACCGACCGTGCTCCGCAAAGTCGTCTGCGCGATGAGCGCCGTCGCCTTCACGAAGTTCTCGATCTTCAGAATCGCATCCTCGGGGTTCACGATTCGGAAGTAGACGACCGCATCTACTGTGACCGGCACGTTGTCTCTTGTCATCATCTCCTGCTTGGGGACGTCCATGGTGACGATTCTCAAGTCAGTGCGAAACATCTGGTCAACAAAGGGAATGAGAAACCTGATGCCGGGCCGTTTCACATTGTTGAAGCGTCCCCACCGAAGCACAACGCCTCGCTCGTACTCCTTGATGATCCTGACCGCTGCTGGCACCAGGATCGCAAACACGAAGAACAGGGCGACTACCGCCACCGTTATCGCTACATCTCGCGGCATTCTGTGTCTCCTTTCTGACATCTCGGATTAGAAGTCATTTCAGACTCCGGGTAGTCGCAGCCTTTACGGCTGCGTTCCCACATACCGCAGGCTGAAGACCTGCGGCTACCTTATGCGTGCGGTGAGGTTGCTGCTAACAACGCCCCAGCCGCTATGCCTGCGCTCGTCCCGATACCGCACTGTCTCTGGTGTTGGAATCCCGAGGTCTGGAATACCTTCTAGGGTTTGTCGCTGCTCTCCTTCTTGACTTTGAGAAGGAGCTTCTCCACGCCGATGACGCGCACCGGCTCGCCTTTCTTGATCGGCCCGCCCTCCGCCAGCGCGTTCCAATAGCTGCCTTCTGCGAAGACTTTGCCCTTTGGGTCTATGTCCGTTCTGGCCTCCGCGACCTGGCCGATCATCCCCTCTGCGCCCGTGACAATCCTGGCCCTCTGCCCGCGGATTCCTGCCCCAACCGCGAAGAGGAAGAAACCGCCGGTCAGCGCCGTCATGGTGATTATCAGCGTCAGGGATATCCTCAGCACGGGCGATCCGGTCTCGAACAGAATCAAGGATCCCACCACGAATGCAATGAGTCCCCCGATCGTGAGCACCCCGTGGCCGGGGATGAAGACGTCTGCCACAAGCAGAGCTATCCCGAGAACTATGAGCAGAACCCCCGCCAGGTTGACCGGCAGGACCGCGAACGAAAAGAGCGCCAGGATCAGTGAGATGGCGCCGACCACTCCGGGGAAAACCGCGCCGGGATTCTGCAGCTCGAATATAATCCCGTACACGGCGACCAGCATGAGTATATAGGCTATGTTGGGGTTGCCGACTATGTGGAGGAACTGCTCCCTGAGGCTGGGCTCGATCTTCTCCACCCGGGCGTTTCGAGAACGGATTACCGTCTCTCCCCCGGCCATCTTGACCTTCCGACCATCAATCTGCTTGAGCAGGTCGTTCTGGTCGCGGGCGATGATGTCTATAACTTTCTTTTCCTTCGCCTCGTCCTCCGTCAGCGAGATGCTCTTCCGCACGAACTGCTCGGCTACATCCATATTCCGCCCTCGATCGTGCGCGATTTTTCTTGCGGTAGCGGCTGCGTCTTGCTCCAGCTTCTTCGACATTACCTCGTCCGGCTGCTCTCCTCCCATAACTACTGGGTGCGCCGCTCCGATATTGGTGGCGGGGCTCATGGCGGCGATGTGACTTGCGAGCGTGATGATCGCGCCTGCTGAGGCGGCTTTTGCGCCCTTCGGCCAAACATAGACCACGATCGGTACGTCACTCGCGAAGAAGTCCTTCACAATGGAGTCCATGGAATCGCCGAGACCGCCGGGAGTATCCAGGAGAACAATGAGCGCTTGGGCGCCGTTGCGTTCGGCGGTGCCGATGCCGCGATGGACGTACAGCGCCACCGCCGGCTCGATCGGCCCCTCGATGCGAATGCTGTTGATGAGCGGTCTGGTTTCGGCTTGCTGCGGTGAACCAGGCGTCGCAAGAGCGATACCGGCAGCCACAACGAAAGCCAGGACAGCGCAGAACCTCTTCATTTGAAGTCTCCCGGACACGAACAGTGGTATTACTCGCATGGTAAGTGTTTTTCCACGCAAAGTCAATAGTGCAACTTCGATGAAAGATTTCACGTTCCTTGATAGTAACGTCATGCTGAGCAAAGCGAAGCATCTCACCTACGCTCGACAGATTCTTCGCTGCCGCTCAGAATGACAACGGTTGGCTTTTATTATCAACAATCGTGAACTCTTACACTTCGAGTGTGAATGCAGAGCGAATCTGCTCGCCGGGCGGTTCCAGGCGCATATCCCGCAGGATTCAGCAAAGCCAGGGCGGAATGGTAATCATGGCATTCTTGGCCCCTGCCACGGGGTCTCTGGGGAGGCAAGCATGCGATACGCGATTCCGGCTCTGATCGTCTTACTACTCGCAGGAGGCGCCGCCATGTCCGAGAAGCAAACTGCTGGTACCAAGCTCGATAAGGCAACTGCGGTACGGATACAGCGGGACATCGAAAAGTATCGAAAGAGCGGCGCGGCCATCACGGTTCTTGACGAAAAGGGTCGGCCTGTCGAGGGCGCGCTGATCAACGCCGAGCAGGTCGCTCACGATTTTCTCTTTGGCTGCAACATCTTCGTGTTCGACCGATTCCCGACCGCCGAGGAGAACGCGAAGTACAAGGAGCTGTTCAAGCGTCTGCTGAACTATGCAACCCTGCCCTTCTACTGGCGGGGTTTCGAGCGCGAGCAGGGAAAACCCGGATACGAGCGGGTTGACGCGATGGCCGAATGGTGCAAGGAGAACGGCATCACCACGAAGGGCCATCCTCTCGTCTGGACATATGAGGCCGGCGTCCCAACCTGGCTTCCTGAGGACAAGCCGGACGAGGTGAAGCGCTTGATGGAAGCGCGGGTCAAGGAGATCGTCTCCCGCTATAAGGGCTTGATTGACATCTGGGACGTGGTGAACGAGTCCACGCACATGAGGACTTTCGCGAACATGTCGGTGTTCGACTACACGAGCGAGCCGGTCAGATGGGCGAGGGGAGCCAACCCGCAGGCGCTGCTGTTAGTAAACGAGTACGGAGCGATTGAGGATCCGAAGAGCGCCGAGCGGTACTTCAAGCTGCTGAAGGAGATGAAGGCCGCAGGCGTGCCATTTGACGCGATCGGAGTCCAGTCGCACATGCATAATGGGCTGTTTGCCATCCCGGATACGCTCAAAGCGCTCGACAAACTTGCCGAACTGGGGAAGCCGGTTCACCTCACGGAGACGACGGTGCTATCCGGAAAGGAGACCAACCCGGCGGACGAGCGCAAGCAGGCCGAGTACGTGGAGCAGTTCTATCGCGCGTGCTTTAGCCATCCATCCGTGAGGGCGATCACCTGGTGGGATTTCTCGGACGCCTTCGCATGGCAGGGAGTCGCCGCCGGCTTCGTGAGGAAGGACCTCAGCCCGAAGCCGGTCTACCTCGTGCTCGACCGGCTCATCAACAAGGAGTGGCACACGAGCGCGCAGGGGCGCACGAGCTCCGACGGCTCATTCACCTTCCGCGGTTTCCACGGCAACTACCGCCTGACGATCACCACTCCCTCAGGGGCCTCGAAGACGGTGGAATTCCACTTAGCGGAGGAGGGGAAGAATCAGGTAGAAGTGAAGCTGTAAATGTCTGATGCTGCGGGAATGAATTGCTTTCCCGCAGCAGGGCTGTCGCGCATGGATACCGCTGCCGGAAAGAACCCCATTCCGGCAGCATCAAATGCAGTCACGGAGGGATGCAAACATGGACGCTATTGAGTGCATGAAGACTCGGCGGAGCATCAGGGCGTATCAGGACAAGCCGGTGCCTAAGGAGGTCATTGAGGACATCGTTGACTGCGGCAGGCTCGGAGCGACGGCCATCAACATCCAGCCATGGGGGTTCGTGGTCGCGCAGGACGCCATGATGCGAAAGAAGATTGCGGACACCACGGATCACGGCAAGTTCATCGCACAGGCGCCGGTCTGCATAGCCGTCTTATGCGAGGACACGAAATACTACCTCGAGGATGGCTGTGCGGCGACTCAGAACATCCTGAACGCGGCCAGGGCGCACGGCCTTGGCTCGTGCTGGGTCGCCGGCGACAAGAAGGGCTACGCTCAGCAGATCGTCGAGATGCTCGGCATGCCGCCGAATTACAAGCTTGTCTCGCTCGTATCCATCGGCTATCCGGCCGAGGAGCGGAGCCCCACCAAGAAGCGGCTCTCCGAAGTCCTTCGCTGGGCATGATGCGCAGCGCGATTCTGGATACTGGATGCTCGATAGACAAGCCGGCATCCGGCACCCTGAATCTGCAATTTGCAGTGCGGTTGACGTCTGCCCGCCGGAAGTGGTAACCTTCTCCTGATTTAATGCCAACAAGGAGGTCGAGCTGCAATCATGACTGTGCTTCCATATGGCCTGTTCGACATCGCGCGACTATCGAGCGGCAAGACAAGGAGCATCTCGGCGGAGAACCCGGAGGGCAAGGTCGGCGCCGGCGCTCAGGCGGTCCCGGATGAGAACAACCCGGCGTCAATGCTCGGCAAGGGATGGAAGGCCCGCCCGTGCATCACGCTGCCGAAGAACTCGAACACAGTTCTTGCCGATATCAAAGGCCCCGGCACGATCCGCCACATCTGGATCACGGTGGACCCGAAGGCCTACCGCGACTGCATACTTCGGCTGTTCTGGGACGGAGAGGCGACGCCTTCAGTCGAGGCGCCGCTGGGAGACTTCTTCGCTAACGGCCACGCCTTACGGGTGAATGTGAATTCCATCCCTATTGCGGTGAACCCCACCGGCGGGTTCAACTCGTACTGGCCGATGCCGTTTCGCAAGGGCGCCCGAATCGAAGTGGAGAGCCAGAGCCGCGAGGACGTAGGCGGCTTTTTCTACCAGATCACCTACGAGCTCGACGAGGTCCCGAATGACGCGGCGTACTTCCACGCGCAGTGGCGGCGGTCGGTCACCCCGATCGGCGAGCCACAGCACACGATCCTGGAGGGTGTGAAGGGCAAGGGGCACTACGTCGGCACCTACCTCGCGTGGACCCAGCTCGCAAACGGCTGGTGGGGCGAAGGCGAGATCAAGTTCTTCATAGACGGCGATAAGGAATACCCGACGATCTGCGGAACCGGTACGGAGGACTACTTCGGCGGCGCATGGGGGTTCGGCGACACATTCTCCACGGCGTTCCTGGGCTACCCGCTCTGGCGGAAGGTGGAAGGCGAAGTTCCCAAGCACGGCCTGTACCGATGGCATATCCTCGATCCGATCCGGTTCGAGTCGGCGTTAAAAGTCACGATTCAGGCGCTGGGCTGGTGGCCGTTCGGGAAATTCCAGCCGCTGCAGGACGACATCGCGTCCGTCGGGTACTGGTATCAGACCGAGCCGCACGCGCGGTTCCCGGAGATGCTGCCCGCTCACCTGCGCTGGCCGAGGTAGGTGCGCCCGCGCGACAGGTACAACATCGAACATGGGTTTCTCTAAAAGGGACATGCGGGAGGGTGAGTCCCCCATTGAATCCGCGCATTCACCCGGCTCAGCAGGAGCTTCGCCCTCCCATACAACCCAGGGGATCCAGAGCGAAATCAACGTCTTTGAACAATCCCATGTTCAATCTCCAAGCTGGAACCTGAAACCTGGAACTTGAAACTTGAAACACTAAGCCTCTTTCGCCACCGCGCCGCCGTATTCGGCGAGCACCTGGCCCTTCGGGTTGAGGAGGAACATGACCGCGCGCTGGGCGGGGACCTTCACGCTGAGCGTCCGGCCGGTCAGCTTGTCGGTCAGGTCGAACTCCTTGTCCACATCCGTCTCCGACACGACGGAGTAGAGCACCGATTCCTCGAAGAGCTGCGGCCGGATCAGGACGCCGGGATCCATCTTCTCTACGCTGAACGGAGGCTCCACCACGGCCTGCTTGAGCGCAAACTGGTAGAGCGCCGCGGTCGGCTCGGAATTGTCCGCCAGCTCGAAGGGCAGGGGCGCGTAGACCAGCTTTCCCGCGCCGCAGGCCTCGACCTTGACGAAGCCGCTCTGGCCTCCGATCACGGCCTTGTCAACGCGATGGACTTTCTCCCCGCCGAAGCTCAGCCGGTGCTCCGTTCCGAAGATGATCGCCTCTTCCTCGCGCGTGACGGGCCGCGTCTCCGACTGCATACCGAACTTCGACAGTCTGTCCACGGGCCGCCAGTACTCATCCCAGTCAATCGGGCCTGTGACGAGGAGCACGGCGCCTTCCTCCATCGCCTTGACCAGCGTCTCCCACGCATCCTGGTTCAGCGCCCTGGGGGATGGCAGGACGATCAGGCGGGGTTTGCCCAGGTTTTCGAGTGAGTACTCGCCGACGGCCCGCATCGGAACGCCGCAGTGGTAATGCATGACGCGCACGCACGCCCGTGTGGCGGCGGTCGCGTGGTCGCGCACGGAGAACATGTTGGAATGGGGAATGACCATACACACGTCCTCGGGCTGGCGATCTTCAAGGTGCGGCCGCGCTTCCCTGATGAACGCCGCCATCGCCGGCATGATCTCAAGCTCCGGCTTACGGGTGAAATCGGCCCGGTGGAAGCCTATCCCTGTCTCGCAGTCGCTGGTCATGTACACGTTCGTGTTCCATACCCACTCGATCACACCTGCGCCGCCGGAAGCGAACGCCATCACGAACTTCCGCTCCAGCAGGTTTCGGCAGTCTTCCTCGGTCCGACGGTTCATCTTATCCGGATTCACGAGCGGCATAATGCCCGTTTCCTCGATCAGGCTCGGCTTGCCGGACACCTTGGTCACCAGCCCTGACCAGAGGAGGTCGTCGTTGCGCCACCAGGTATGCGTGCAGGTGAAGGCCACCTCTCTCCAGTGGAACTGCGGACCTGGGCACTCGCCCGCGCCGAATTCGTCCGGCCCGACGGTGATGAGCTGCTTGGGATTGCCGTTTTGCCGGATTACGGAAGTCATCTCCCGGACCCAGCGGTTGAAGATATCTTCGACGAAGAGCCTGTAGTCCAACGCCCGCATCGGTGTCCGGTCCTGATATGTCTGGTGATCCTCAAAATCATGCAGATCAGGGAGGCCCGCGCCTGTGCGTGGAGTCGCGCGCCAGGCTTCCTCCAAATCGCCCGATGGATGCCTCGCCTCGATCCATTCGCGCCATGCCTGCTCCTCGAAGGGATCGTAGTTCGGGCGCGAAGTCCAGTACTTGCCGCGGCCCGGGAACGAGGGCTCGTTGATCAGATCCCACATCAGGTTGTTGAACTTGCTGAACCTCCAGGCGAACGCGGCGACGTAATCCTTCTGCGCCTGGAGGCTCCTCGGATCGAGGAATGGGTTCACGCCTTCCCAGGCTTCCGGCGTGAAGGCGAAAAATGTGAATATCACGGTCATGTCGTGCTTGGCCGCCGAGAGGAGGAAGGCCGTCAGCGCCCGCATGACGCCTTCATTCGGCGCGCCGGGATTCAGCATGACGTGGCGGAAGGCCGTCCAGATGCCAGTGCGGACGACGTTCACGCCGGCGGACTTCATCTCCGCGAAATCTTGCTCCCACACGGCCGGATTCGGCTCGAAAAGGAACTTCCGATGCACATCGGAGGCCATGTAGGTAGTTCCGACAAGCGGGCTTACATTGCTGTCGCGCATGAAGAAATCCCTGCCCGCCGAGAGCCGCTGGGTCTTGGAAACCAGCGCCGTATCGTAGTACCAGAAGCCCGTGACACAGTAAGAGGCGAATTTCTCACTAAGCGCCGGGTCGCCCGTCGAAAGCACGGCTTCCACGCCGTACACGCCGGGGCTGAGCGGAATTTCAAGCGGGATCACGCGGTAGTACGGCGATCGGAAGTCGGTGATCTCTACGCTCTGGCTCGTGATCGTGATGTTGTCCTTTCGAATCTTCAGCAGGAGGATCGGTTTCAGCGGCTCCTTTGCGGCTTTCTCGAACCGGTTGACGTGGACGACGAAAGAGGCGCGCTCATCCGTGTGGTAGCAGGCGAACGATGGCCGCACCTGGAATTCGGATGGTCCAAGCGCGGCAAATGTTGCCAATCGCTGGATAATCTCCTTTCGGGGAATGCTCGATGACGTGAAGTTCGCCAGCACCCAGCGGCCTCCTGCAAACGGGCCGAATACCCGGTCTACGGCGATCACCGGCGCGGCGACCCTGCGGCCCTGCGCATCCAAGCCGTAGAGCAGTGGGCGAAGGACCGCCTCGCGCGAACCCGAGGAACCGACCTCGCCGAGCATGTCGTTCTTGGTCGTGAAGCGCACCTCCAGCTCGAACACCCGGTCGCAGGAGAAATCATCCGTCAATCCTGATAGAAGCGGCTCAGTGGGGATCGTGTCGTAGGACTTGACACCCGCTGTCTCCACCGGGAACGCCTGATTGATCATCAGCTCGCGCTGATACGCCGTCTGGCGGATTTCCTGGCGCCAGGCGCTTCCCTCGCGCACTACGGGGATGCTGAAGGGAGCGCCGCCGAGATTCAGCAGGTTTCCGCCGGCGGCAAGGAACTCGTAAATCTCCGGCCAGGCCGCCTTCGGGAAAGCCGAGCCGTAAGGATTTATGAGCAGGTCAACCGAATCCCGCCTTAACTGCTTCTTCAGCTCGTCGAGGCCGACGGTTCGCACCGATTCCACGGGCGGCAGGGCCTCGATCAGCTCTTGCGGACTGAGTTCCACAGTGTCTACAAAAGGGAAATCCTTCTCATGAAAAATGAGCATGCGTGCGTCCATTTAGCTGCTCCTCTCCGAGTGCAGTCGTTCCGATGGCCGATTCACCAGCCGTCCATCATTTTACTACTCGTGCGCCCAAGGCGCAATGCAGGAATGTCGGCAGCGGCTTGGAGTCGCGGCTCACCGGCTCGTCAGGCAGGTATGAAAAAGCGGACCGACTCTCGCGGTCGGTCCGCTTTTTCTGATTCGTCCAGCCAACCTCTGTGTTCTTCGTGCCTACGGTAATGGCGGCGCCGCGCTCCTCCAACCTTTCCAGCCTTCCACGTACCAGAAATGCCCGTGTCCGTTTGTCGTCGAGGCGTAGGTTGCATTCATCCACCTATCGTCGTCTATGAAAACACTCTTTGCATGTCCGTCTGCATAGACCACGTTGATGCAACTGCTGTGGGCGAGCTGTATCTTGTTTGGCTGCGTTGGGTTCACGCGCCCGCTCTTTATGTCCCAAAGCACCGGCGCGTTGCCGGGTTTCAGGAGCATCGCCTCGCATTGCCCGGCGATGTAGATCTGGGGGTCCTTGCCTGTAACGGCCGGTAACCGATAGAACCATGCGTTGAACATATAGGTCGTTGGCGGGTCGGTTTCGTACGTCAGGTCGGGCCTTAGGGGACTTGGAGCAACGACGGTGAGCGTGCGGTTGTTTGCGAAGATTACGTTGCCGCCGGTGCCGCCAACTTGCCAGGTTCCATCCTGATCGATGGACGGGCACCACCACAGCTTGCGATTCCTGACGTAGCGATACAGCAGGTTCGGGAGGTATCTGGTATTCGGCTGGACACCTCTCGTAGGTATCCAGCCGCCGAACGGGGCGTCTGCACCCCAGAGGGTCGTAGCCGTTTTATCGATTTGCGGGCCAAAGCCGGACACCAAGGGATAGCACTCGTCCCAGTCGTGAGCATACATATGGATTGCGTTTCCTATCTGCCTGAGGTTGCTCAGGCAGGTGGTTCTCTGGGCGCTCCTTCGAACTCGGAGATACACTGGGAAGAGAATAGCCGCAAGTATCACGATGATCGTTATGACGACTAGCAGTTCGATCAGGGTGAATCCTTTCCGACCGCGATTGAGTCTAAACATGACTAACTACACCTCCAGGTTGCACTGAGTGGGCTGCACGGCACACGTAACCAAATGCGACACCAAGCGACGCAGATCCCAGACAGCAAGTGTGGCTGGCAGCAAGCAAATCTCGTTCTCGTGTCAGGCTCCACCTCGGGTTTCTCACTTGGATAGACGCAGCATTCGTGTGTCGTGTTCCATCAGATATCAACTGCGCTTGAACCGCCTGAGGCCGAAGCCTGCTTGCACATGCTTGCTTGGGGATGCTGGCCGCTGCTGGACACGCCTGAATGTATATCGCTGCCGGTTTCACGCATAGATTTGGCAGATCGGCCCCTGGGCCGATCTGCCTCGTCATCGCTTACTACACCCCTGCAGAATTCCACAGGGTGCACCAGTCACCTATGGCTAAGGCAATATCCAGCCTTCGTAGCCATGCTGATACCAGAAGTGTTTATCAGCCGTGATGCCCTTGTACGCGCCGCCCGTCGGATCTGCCGATTCGTTCCTGGCGTGACCGTCAGCGTACAGTACATTGATCGAATCGTCATGAGCTATCTGCGCTTCTACAGCGCCGGTCTTCGTGAACCCAGAGATAGCGCACCACGCTATGGGTGCCTCAGACACTTTCTCACAGACCTCTTCTTGCTTGCCGGCGATCTCCAAGTACTCCCGCGCCCCTGTTGAGAGCCTAGTGTAGGCGCACCAGGCATTGTATATGTAGTTTGTGACGCTGAGAGTTGTGCCGGTCACTGAGCCTGCCACGAACCACTGATTATCGCGTGATGATGGGCAGAACCACACGTCCACGTTCTTGACATAGGGGTCCAACAGCTCCGGCAAGTTCTTCCAGTCGCCGGGGCCTCGCCGATAGACGCCTGTTGCGAACCCCGGCCTATACCAGCCGCGCAGGCCATCCCATAGGGTCTGATTGGC
>Ga0307378_10001816_pt1 | contig 33784 bp, 32 predicted proteins | sample UN1MG_FD_202238 | JGI IMG/M metagenome (GOLD analysis project Ga0307378, IMG submission 202238) | Soil microbial communities from Risofladan, Vaasa, Finland - UN-1 | ecosystem: Environmental > Terrestrial > Soil > Coastal area > Acid sulfate soil | place: Finland: Risofladan, Vaasa | collected... | reverse complement strand
AGCAATGATGCAAAAGCTCCGGCGCGTTTCTCTTCTCCGGGCAGTGGCAGCGGATCAGAACCGCGTAAAACGGCTTTGCCGCTTAGCTCCATTTTGCGAAAGATACGCGGTGCCGGCCAGAAGGCCGGGCGAGCCGGGTTATCGGCCAGGAACATGGCCGGGGATGAGCTGGATGCCGCAATCCTCTCCACCAGGCGGCCGCGCCTGCCCAGCCATTTGCCGGCACCCCAGGGAATGATGGCCAGGGCTCCGGCTTCAGCCAGTTCGGCCGCCACTTCGGGCAGCGGCCGGCCATCGGCGATGTCGGGGAAGTCGCCGGCGGTCAGCACCTCAAGGCGCTCGGCGGTGACGATCTGCCGGCCCGAAACGATCAGGATGAAGGGCTCACCCCGGCGGCCAAGGGTAAGCGAATATGGTTCGTTTGTGGCGTTAAAAACGAAGCCGCCCGGTGCGGTGGCGCCCGGGATGGCCCAACGGGAAAACATATCGCAGTCCGAACCTTCGGTCAGCAGAGCCAGGCGCTGGAGCGGCATGTTTTCGCCGTTCCGTTCTGCGGCAGTGCTGGCCAGGTTGTCGCATAGCGCCTGCCAGAATCGTTCCTGGTCATAGCTCTCGTAAAAATGCAGGTGAACGTCGACGGCGATGCGGGTGAACATGCTAGGCGGTTGCGGGCAGAAAACGCTTATGCCACAGGGCGAGGTTCACCAGGCTCCACAGCAAGTGATCGTGATTTTTGCTGCCGGCGCGGTGTTCGGTGATCAAGCGGGCGACAGTGGCCGCATTGAACCTTTCGCGGATGAAAGGCGATCCAGCCAACACGTCCTCCATGTAAGCGAGCAGATCCCCCCGCAGCCAGTGCTTGATCGGAAAACTGAAGCCGTGCTTTGGGCGGTAAGCGATCCCTGGAGGCAGGAGGTCGGCCATGGCCTTTTTTAAAACCGCCTTGGTGGTCCAGCCGTCCAGCTTGAGGCGGGAAGGGATGCGGCTGGCGAACTCGACCAGCTCGTGGTCGATGAGCGGGGCGCGAATTTCCAGCGCGCAGGCCATGCTCATTTTATCCACTTTCATCAGCGGGTTTTCCGGCATCATGAAGCTGAGCTCGCAGAGGATTTCCCGATTCAATTCATCCTGCTTGCCGGATGTTGACGCGGCGCGATCCGCCCAGGCCAGGGTGGTGGCCAGGATTTCCTCGCCCGAGCGATCGCGGAAGAGGTCCTGGGCCATTTCCGCGCTTAGGAAATACTGCCAGCGCATGTGGCCGCCGGAGGGCAGGGCGGCACCCTGGAAAAAACGGCGCAGGCTGTTCAACGCGCCTTTTTTTTGGGGGCGGTCGGGGAGGGAGGCTGCCAGAGTGCCTGCCGCCCGACGCAGGGGGGCAGGAAGTTTTTGCAGGTAGCGTTCGGCCCTGCTGGCTTTGAAACGGTCATAGCCGACGAATACTTCATCGCCCCCTTCGCCGGAAAGACAAACCGTGACGTGCTCGCGCGCTTTGCGACAGATCAGGAAATAGGGAAGTACCGAAAATTCCGAGAACGGCTGGTCAAGGTGCCATACCGCTTTTTCTATGATTTCAGGGGTAATGGGATCGATCAGAAGTTCATTGTGCATGGTGCCGAAATGGTTGGCGACTTTTTTCGCGTAGGCGAACTCAGAAAATCCCGCTTCTTTGTAGCCCAGCGCGAATGTACGGATGGGGCCGGCACTGGCCCGGCGCATCATGGCCACGACCGTGCTTGAGTCGATACCGCCGGAAAGGAAGGCCCCCAGGGGAACGTCGCTCTCCAGCCGCAGGCGCACCGCCCGTTCAAGCTGGGCCCGCAACGCTTCGCTCCATTCCTTTTCCTGGCGTTCTTCGCTTTGTTGGTCAAGGCGCCAATACTGCCTGATGTTGGCGCTTCCGTTTTCCCATTCCAGCCAATGGCCGGCAGGGAGTGCCCGGATGCCGGCGAACGCTGTCATGGGCGCCGGAATGAACTCGAAGCCTAGGAAACAATCGAGGGCGGCTTCGTCGATCTTTCTGGGTACGCGGGGGTTCTTGAGTAGGGCTTTTATTTCAGAAGCGAAAACAAGCTGTTCGCCGGCCTGGCAATAATATAACGGCTTCTCTCCCAACCGGTCGCGGGCGAGCAGCAGGCGCTGCCGCCTGGCGTCCCAAAGGGCTATGGCGAACATACCGTTGAGGCGCCGCAGGCATTCAATGCCCTCCTCTTCGTAAGCGTGCAGGATCACTTCCGAGTCGGAACCACTGCGAAAAACGTGCCCACGGCTTTCAAGCCAGCGCTTCACCTCGCGGAAATTGTAGATTTCTCCGTTGTGCAGCAGCCAAAGGCTGCCGTCTTCATTGGTGATGGGCTGGCGTCCGTTTTCGGAAAGGTCGATGATCGACAGGCGGCGGTGCCCCAGAGAGATCCCCGGAGTGCAATGGTAGCCGCTCTGATCGGGTCCCCGGTGGGCGATTTCATCGGCCATGGCCTGCACCGCCTGCCGGTCCTCCCAGGTGAAGCCGCAGATGCCGCACATGGATCAGTTCTTCCCGGCCCGGGGCGGTAATTGGCTGATCGCGGCCCAGGTGCGGCGCATGCCTTCGGCCACGTCGAAGCGTGGTTCGAAGTCGAGCAGTTTCCGTGCTTTGGCTATTGAAAAAGCCGTGTTGTTGGTGAAAAATTTCAAGGTTCGGCTGGAAACGAAAGGCTCGCGGTGGAATTTCTTGGCCAGCCATTCCACTGTGGCGAACAGGGGGCGGGCAATGACCAGGGGAAGATGGAGCCAGGGTTCGGGAAAGCCGGATGCCTGGGCCATGGCGCCCAGCAATTCGCGCAGAGAGACCGGGCGGGCGTCACCGATCACGAATACCTGGCCCACGGCTTCGGGGCGCGAGGCGCAGAGCCGGCAGGCAAGGTTGAAATCCTCGACATGGAGGCAATGGCGGAGGCTGTTGCCGCTGCCGATGTAGAAAAATGTTCTCTTGCGCAGCGAACGGAACAATTTTTCCGTGCGCGGACAGCCCGGCCCGTATACCCATACCGGCCTGATCACGGTTAGCGGCAGACCGCTTCGGCACGCATAGTCGAGCACGGCTTCCTCTCCGGCAAGCTTGCTTTTTTCGTAGATCAGATCGGGATGGCAGGGGGTTGTTTCGTCGGCCGGCGGGTCGGTGATCGCGCCGTAGACGCCCACGCTGCTTACGTGAACGAAGCGGGCGACTTTTGCCTCGTGGCACAAGCGGACCAGGTCGAGCGCTCCATCGCGGTTAATGCGCCAGTAAGCCTCTTCACTTAAGGTGACGGAAAGATGAGCGCTGGCCAGGTGGAAGACCACTTCGGCTCCGGCCAAGATTCTTTTCATTGCTTCCCGGTCGCAGATGTCGGCCTGGAAGATCTTAAGTTCGGCCCTGGCATCAAGGGTGTGTAGATTGTCCGTGTGAACATCCACGGCATGCACGGTCATGCCCCGGGCCAATTGGTCTTCGACCAGGTGGCGGCCTAAAAAACCATTGGCCCCGGTGATGACGGCGATCATTTGACGGTCTCCACTACCACGGCATAGCCGCGTGTGAAGGCGATCAGGTAATCAAGGCGGGAAACGAGCCAGAAAACCGGATAGAGCAGGGAGTAAAGCTTGTAACTCTTTTTAACCGAGGTGAGCTGGCTTTTGCTCACGGGAGCGATTGTCCCCGTTTCGACGGGGGCCTGGCTTTTTTTTGCCAGCAACTTGACATAAAGGAAATTGATCGCGAGTTCCAGCATCTCAGTGAAAAAACGAGCGTACGAACCGCTGCGCCGGAAGGTCAATCCGGCCGCTGCGGTGAGCCGGCGCAGGTCGGGGATATCGAATCCCGTGCGGCGATGACCGTAAGCATTGGCGTCCATGCCGATGGCCTTCTTGATGCGTACAGCGAGCTTTTTCTCGTTGCCGTTGGGAGTGGTGACGATCACGGTGCCGCCTGGACGCGTGACGCGTGCCAGTTCCCGGGTGACGGGCAGGGGGTCGTTCAGATGCTCGTGCACGTCTATGCAGACCGTCAGATCGAATTCATTATTTTTAAAGGGCAAGGAAGCTGTTTCGCCATCAAGCTTGATCACCGGTTCGCCCAGGAGTTCTTCCATGCCGGGAATGCCCTGGGTTTCAAAGTCGGCCCAGGTCCAGAGGCCGCCCATAAGGCGTATTTTATAGTTGATGGCGCCGTTGTTGTCGCCACAGGTCAGGAGCAGGCACTTGCGGTTGGCGAGAACGGGGAAGAGACTGGCCAGAGCCGCGACCTTCATCTTTTTCTTCAAGGAGCGGTTGAACATCTTCAATTGCCATGGTGTTTCTTTGCTTGCGTTTGCTGATATTTCCATCAGGTCATTTTACGGGATATCGGCAGCAATTTCAATAGAGAAAAAGTCGTGAACTTGCGGGCAGCACCTATTTTTCGGCTTTTTTTTCTCTGCAAGGCGGTTTGTCAAATTCAGATCATTCTCTGGAAATAGCAAGCAAGTCATTTACCCTTCGGGCAGTTTCCCGGAAATCCTTGGCCAGGCGGCGGTAATTTTCCAGGAACTCATCCAGGAAAGGGAATTGGCAGCGGTATTTTTCAGCCAGTTCAAAGACCAGCCATTGGTCTTGGTCGGGGGCGTGCCCGGTGATGTTTCTTTTTAAGTTGTTGAACTCTTTGAAAGGAGAGGCGGCGGCGGCGGAGTTTTTCCACCTCCGATCACTGGCCCGGATCCGTTTCAGCTCTTTTTCGGTCAGGTCGACCTGAAAAAGGGCCCGGCCCAGGTCTTCCTCGTCTTGCCGTGAAAATTTTTCCAATCGGTCAAGCAATTTTTCGGTTTTTTCCTTAACCTGCTGCGCCTGGTCGTATTCGTCCTGCATGGTGATGCCGATCTCCAGGGTCATGCCCAGGATGAAATGCCCGACCAGGGTTTGAAATTCTTCAATATCCCGATCCGGGGGCGGGGACTGAAGCATTTGCCGCATGAAAGCCAAACGCTGGTCAGTGCCAACACCGTCGGGCAAGTGCTTTTTTATCTTTTCAAAGGCCTGGTCGCTCAGATAATCACCTCCCAGCCCTTTGTTGCGGAGGACGGATTCGGTTTTTGCCAGGATCCTGGCCAGTGCTTCCTCGGTCATGGCTTGCCTGATTTTCTCCTCGTCGCAGCAGGTGATTCCGGTCGGCAGGATTTCTTGGGCAACGGAAAAGGATAAGCCGGCTCCGTTCAGGCAGAGAAAAAAAAGAACTATGATTCTGAGTCGCACCTTGGATTCATTTTATGCGAATCGGTTCCTGATTTCAATACCGGTCCATTTTTCCCCGTTGACTTTTTGGGCTTTTTCATTTATAGTTTTTTTTTAAGGAGTTGTAATGAACATCAAACACCAAAAATCAAAATTAATCTTGGATCTGTTCGAAGAGATCAGCGCCATTCCGCGCTGTTCCAAGCATGAAGAAAAGATCGGCGCTTTCCTTTTGCAATGGGCTGAAAAAAACAATCTGGAATCCAAAAAAGACAAGGTCGGCAATGTGCTGATCAAAGTACCCGCTAGCACGGGTTACGAGGGATCCGGAGCCGTGGTGATTCAGGGCCACATGGATATGGTTTGCGAAAAAACCGCCGATTCTCCCCATGATTTCACCAAGGACCCCATCCGTTTTGTCTATGACGGCGAATGGCTGAAAGCCGATCACACCACCCTGGGCTCCGATAACGGCATCGCCCTGGCCATGGCCATGGTGCTGGCGTTGGATAAGGAAGCCGTCCATCCTCCCCTGGAGCTGCTTTTCACCGTGGATGAAGAAACCGGCCTGACCGGGGCCAATGCGCTGGAAGCCGGTTTTATCAAAGGCAAGATCCTGCTCAATGTCGATTCCGAGGACGAGGGAGTCTTCACCGTCGGTTGTGCCGGGGGCCGCGACACCCACATCACTCTGCCGTTGCAGTACGAAGATGCCCCGGAAGGATTCGTTATGGCCCGCCTGAAAGCCAGCGGCATGAATGGCGGCCATTCCGGGATCAATATCAGTGATGATCGGGCCAACGCCATCAGGATCCTGGTCAGGGCTCTCATGACGATCAAGTCGGATTTCGACCTGCTGCGCCTGGCCGATATTTCCGGCGGAACGGCCCACAATGCGATTCCCCGCGATGCCTGGGCCGATATCTTTATCCCCCGTGATAGCTTTAAGGCAATTGAACAAATGGTGGCCGACCAGGAAGCGGTTTTCAAGCATGAATTCAAGCAAACCGACCCCGAATTGAAGGTCTCATTGGAACTGCAGCCCGAAACCATGGGCAAGCGTCCGCTAAAGGTGGCGGGCGGCGCCAAGATCTTCGACCTGATCATCGCCCTGCCGCACGGTGTGGCCGCCATGTCAACGGAGATCAAGGGTCTGGTGGAAACCTCCAACAACCTGGCCAGCGCCAAGATCGCCAACAGTAAGATTGAGATCGTTACCAGCCAGCGCAGTTCGGTGATGTCGCGGCTGCATGCCCTGACCTTGAAGATCGAAGCCATTGCGCATCTTGCCGGAGCCCAGGCTGTCAGCGGCAACGGCTACCCGCCCTGGCAGCCCAACATGCAATCGCCGCTGCTGGCCCGCTGCAAGGATGTGTACCGCAAACTGTTTGGCAAAGAGCCCCATGTGGAAGTCATTCACGCCGGCCTGGAATGCGGGATCATCGGCGACAAAAATGTCGGCATGGACATGATTTCATTTGGCCCGACGCTGAAAAATCCCCATGCGCCAGACGAAAAAATCCACGTGGGATCCATCGGCAAGATCTGGGATTTTCTGGTGGAGCTGTTGAAAAGCCTGAAATAGTTTTTGCGAGGATTTGACCGGCCCGGCGTTTTTTATTAAAATAGGCCCATGAAAAGAAGAACTTTCGTAAAAAACGGCGTAATGTTTTCTTCAGGCCTGCTGCTGGCCGGACAGGTCCGGGCCCAGGACAAGCCGGGCAGCGCGGCTCCCGTCATCCAGGTGAAGGGCGCATCTCCATATGAAATCACCAAAAAGGCTGTGGCGGAGATCGGCGGCATGGGGAAAATCGTTTCCCGCGGCGATGTGGTCATGGTCAAGCCCAATATTGGCTGGAACCGGACCGTAGAACAGGCTGCCTGCACCAATCCCGAAGTCTTGCGGGCAGTGATCGAACTGGTTTTCGACGCCGGCGCCAAAAAGGTCGTGGTCATGGACAACACTTGTCACAAGGCCGAAGACTGCTACCAGCGCAGCGGTATTGAAGCCATGGCCAGAAAACTGGGAGCGGACGTACGCTACAGCGACGAAAGCCGCCTGGTCGTCCATAACTTCAAGGGTGAATATCTTTCCAAATGGCCGGTTTTCAGGGACCATTTGGAAGTAGACAAATTCATAAACGTGCCCATCCTCAAGCATCACGGCAGCTCCGGCCTGACCATCGCCATGAAGAACCTATATGGCATCCTGGGCGGCAACCGCGGCAAGCTGCACCGTGACATGGGTGAGAACATCGCCGAACTGGCCGCAGGGTTCCGCAGCCATCTGGTCGTGGTCGATGCATACAGGATCTTGCTGCGCAACGGCCCGGTGGGCGGACGTCTGAGCGACGTGGAAATGCGCAAAACCGTGGTCGCTTCGACCAACATCATGCACGCCGACGTGGCGGCGGCGGTCCTTTTCGGCAAGGATCCCAGGGAAGTGGAATTCCTGCAGGCGGCCCACGCCAAAAAAATGGGCGAGATCGACATCGCCAAGATCCCGGTCAAATCGTTGGCCATTTGAGGGCCGGTGCACGCCAAAACCAGCAAACGCCTGCAGCGCCTGCGCATCACCAGTCAGTTTTTTTTCACCTGGCTGTTTTTCTTTTTATTGCTGAAAAGCGGCGGGGGGGCGATCGAGTCTTTGCCGCAGACCGGCTTTTTCTTTTATATCGACCCCCTGTTTCTTTGGGTGAATATTTTGGCCGGGCCCTTTTTGCATGCCTTTTTGCTCGCCCTGGTTCCGCTTATTCTGACCCTGGTCTTCGGCCGTTTTTTTTGCGGCTGGGTCTGCCCTTTCGGCGCGCTGAACCAATTTTTTACCTGGTTGGGCAATAGGGGCAAGCGCAAGAAGATCGTGGTCAGCCGCCCCTCACTGCGATTCAAGTACCTGCTTTTGATCATCCTGCTGCTTGCTTCCCTGTTTGCCAGCCAGCTGCTGGGCTGGCTGGATCCTTTTGCATTGCTGACGCGCAGCAGCTCTGTGGCTCTGGTCCCAGGAGCAAATTTTCTGGTCCAGCACGCCCTGCAGTCCGGGGCCCAGAACCAGGGCTGGAGCGGGAAAATCGTCAAGCCGCTGTACGATCTCAGCCGCCGTTTCCTGCTCACGGTCAGGCAGAGGACATTCCTCCAAGCCTCGGCCATCGGGCTGTTTTTTTTCGGCCTGCTGCTGCTGAATGTATACCGCCGCCGTTTTTTCTGCAACACCCTCTGCCCGTTGGGTGCGGTTTACGGTTTTGTGGCCAAGTATTCCCTTTTGCGCCTGCCGCTCAATGAAAACTGTCGCAAATGCGGTGCCTGCTCCAACCACTGTACCTATTACGGCAGTCCTTTCCAGGATTATCTCAAATCCGAATGCATGCTCTGTTTCAACTGCCTGAATGATTGCCCGTTCGCCGCCATTGATGTGCGCTTCCAGCTGCCACGCTCTGGAAAAATGTCAGCCCTGGATGTGGGTCGGCGCAGGATCCTGGCCGCGGCCGGCTGCGGCCTGGCCGCAGCGGCTCTGCCCCAGATCGGGGTGAATAAAAAAGCCAAAGCCCATGACTTTATCCGCCCCCCGGGAGCAGTTGCGGAAAAGGAATTCTTGAAAAAGTGTGTCCGCTGCGGGGCCTGCCTGCAGGCCTGTCCGACCAACGCCATTCAACCGGCTGTTTTTCAGTCCGGGCTGGAGGGGATCTGGACCCCGGTTTTGGTTCCGGTCAACGGTTATTGCGAGTACGAGTGCGTGCGCTGCACCCGGGTGTGCCCGACTCACGCCCTTGCCGCCTTGACCCTGGAAGAGAAAAAGCAGTTCAAGATCGGCACCGCGGTCATCAACCGCAGCACTTGTTATACCTACGCCGACGGCTACAATTGCGCTGTCTGTGAAGAACATTGCCCGGTACCGGAAAAAGCGATCAAATTCCGTGAAGTAGAGGTATACAATTTTCGCGGCAAACTCAAAAAAGTGAAACAGATCTACGTGGTTCCGGACTTGTGCATCGGCTGCGGCATCTGCGAAAATGTCTGTCCGCGCACCGATGCTCCGGCCATCGCGGTCGGAGCCGAGGAAGAGCAGCGGGAAAATTCCTTTTAAATATTCCCCGTTGCCAGGCACGGAGCTGCCGGCTGGGAGGCATCGCCGCTATTGACTTTTTGGGCCATTTATATTAATTTAGACGTGAGATAAGGAGTTTTATGAAAAATTGGAAGAAATGCATTATTTTGGCTGCGGTTTTGCTGGGCATGATTGGCTGCACCCACACAAGTGAAGCCAATGTTAACATTGTCAACAAAGGTGAATTGACTACCTACGTCAAAATTTATTATTCCAGTTCGAGAATCCCTGCTGGCGGGAGTGATATATATACACTTTCCTGGCCAGGGCGAGACACGATCGATCTTATTATGGTTTCCTATCCGGTCGGCCAGGATTTCAGAGTCGAATACCAATCCCTGGCGTTGAAGGATGGCGACAATATAACCGTCAATGTTGAATTCATGGCAAATTAGAAATTGTTGATGAACGATCAAAAAAAAATACGTCTGGTCCTTGCCGCCGATCATGCCGGCTTTGAATTGAAGGAAAAGATCAAAGCAAGTCTGCTGCTCCAGGGCTTTTGTATTGATGATTGCGGCGTCCATTCCGCTGCCACGGCCAATTGGGCCGAATTCGGTGCGATTGCGGCGGCAAAGGTTTCCGCCGATCCGCAGCATAAAACGGGAATTCTTGTCTGCGGTTCTGGCATCGGCATGTCCATCGTGGCCAACAAGTTCAGGAACGTGCGCGCCGCGCTATGCCATGATGAAAACGCGGCCCGCCTGGCCCGCAGCCACAACGACGCCAATGTCCTGGCTTTGGGGGCGCGGCTGGTGGATACGGCAACGGCCTTGAGGATCGTCGCTGTTTTTCTGAAGACCGCTTTCGAGGGCGGCCGGCACCAGGACCGTCTGGATTACCTGCGCGACGGCGTGGAAAATAAAATTCATTGAGATCATTTGACAAAACCAGGAGGTCACATGCCCGTTGATACGAAAGATATCTTTGCCATCGTCGAAAAGCAGAACCAATGGCGAGGCAAGCAATGCATTAACCTGATCGCCAGCGAGAACACTCCCAGCCCGGCGGTACGCTCGATCCAGCTCAATGATTTCATGGGCCGCTACGCCGAAGGCCACCCCAACAGCCCTGACAAGATCAACCGTTACTACCAGGGAACCCAATACATTGATGAAATTGAAACCATGGCCGCCAAGGAGATCAGGGAACTTTTCCATTGCGCCCAGGCCGAAGTCAGGCCTTATAGCGGCAACAACGCCAACACGGCCATTGCCATGGGCTACCTGCGGGGTGGTGACACAGTGATCGCCAATTCCACCGACGCCGGCGGCCATATCAGCCACAGTTTTTTCGGGATCATGGGCCGGCGCATCCAGACGCGCGGCCAGGTTCTGAAAGCCGGAAAGGCGAATTCGGTACCGTTGTATTTTTTCCCTCTAACCGAGGACCGTTACCATATTGATGTCCCCAAAACCGTTGAATTGATCGAAAAAGTAAAACCCAACCTGTTGATCATGGGCAAGAGCCTGTACCTTTTCCCTGACCCGGTCAAGGAACTGGCCCCGCTTTGCCGCGAGTTGCAAATCCCGATCCTTTACGATGGGGCCCACGTGCTCGGCCTGATCGCCGGCGGCCAGTTCCAGGATCCCCTGGCCGAAGGCGCCACCTGGCTGACCGGCAGCACCCACAAGACTTTTCCCGGCCCCCAAAGGGGTGTCATCCTGGGCAATCTGGACGCCGAAGGCGAAAAGAAATATTGGGGCGCGGCCGATCGCGGCGTGTTTCCGGGCACGTCCAGCAACCACCACCTGTACAGCCTGCCGGCCCTGCTGGTGGCGGTTCGCGAGATGAAGGTCCACGGCCGTGACTATGCCACCCAGATCTGCCGGAACGCCGTGGCCCTGGCCAATTCGGTGGAGGCCAACGGTATCCAGGTGGAAGCCAAGGAGTTCGGCTACACCCGCTCGCACCAGATCGCGGTCAACGTTTCCTCCTTTGGGGGCGGCGTCAAGGCGGCGCTGGCTTTGGAAGCCAATGATATCATCTGCAACTACAACATGCTCCCCGGCGACAGCGATCCGATGAATCCTTCCGGTTTGCGTATCGGCACTCAGGAAATGACCCGTTTCGGCATGAAAGAAAATGATTTCGCCATATTGGGTGAGTTGATAGCCGAAGCCATCAAGGGCAGGACGGTTAAGGACAAGGTAAACCAGCTGCGCGACCGCTTCTCTGAAATGCAGTTTGTTTAGGCTGTATCTGCCGCCCGCCCGGTACGTTTCAGGCCTGCTTTCATTTACAGTGTCGTCGTTAAATGATATAATCTGTCGCAATGACTGATTTAAAGTACATCGCCGTGGAAGGGTTGATCAAATCCGGAAAAACCAGGCTGGCTAGGATATTGGCCGAGGAATTCAAAGCCCGGTTGATCCTGGATAACCAAGGCAATCCATTTTTGAAGGAATATTATGAGTCATTTTCGACCAATTACAACCCATTGGCACTCAAAACCCAGCTGATATTCCTGATCAACCGCTTCAATCAGCAATTGGAGATGAAGCAAAAGGACTTGTTTCAAAAAACCACTATTTCCAATTATATTTTTTTCAAGGACGGCATCTATGCCCATACCGTGCTCAATGATGAGGATTTGGATATTTACAAGAAAATAATGAACATATTTGCCCAAAAGATCTTTCCCTGCAACCTGGTCGTTTACCTGCAGACCTCTTTTGCGGAGATGATGCAGCGCATCTACAAGTCCGGCAGCGAGTTTGAAAAAAGAATGCCCAGTGAATACTGGCGCGAAATTTTCGAAGCCTACAATTATTATTTTTTCAATTACAAGTTGTCGCCGTTGCTGGTGGTCAATGTCGAAAAAACGGATTTCAACAACCGCAAGGATATCGACAGCCTGATCAATGAAATCAAAAATCACAAGAAGGGGATCAGTTATTATGCCCCAGCCTGACCTGGAAAAGAAGACCGTGCTGACCTTGGGTCAAAAAAAAGCTCGCGGGGAAAAAATCTCGGCCGTGACCGCCTACGATTATCCCACCGCCCGTTTGGCTTCGCTGGCAGGCATCGATCTCATCCTGGTCGGTGATTCGCTGGGCATGGTGCTGCAGGGTCATGCCAACACGTTGCAGGTGACCATGGAGCAAATGGTCTACCATACCTCGATGGTGGCCCGCGCCCAACCGAGATCACTGGTGGTCAGCGACTTGCCCTACCCGGCCTTTCACGTCAGCGTGGAAAAGAGCGTGGAAAATGCCTGCCGCTGCATCAAGGATGGCGGTGCCGAGGCGGTCAAGCTGGAAGGCGGGCGCAAAAGGTTCAAAGTGATCGAAGCCTTGCTGAATGCCGAGATCCCGGTGCTGGCCCACCTGGGTTTGACCCCGCAGTCGGTGCACCAGTTGGGGGGATTCAAGGTCCAGGGCAAGCTGCAGGAAAAGGCGCGCGAAATTTTCCAGGATGCATTGGCCCTGGAAAAACTCGGCGTGTTCGCCATCGTGCTGGAATCGATTCCCCAGGAATTGGCAAAAAAAATCAGTGACAGCGTGCGCATCCCTACCATCGGCATCGGTGCCGGCCGTTTTTGCGACGGCCAGGTGCTGGTCTTTCCCGACCTGGTCGGTTTCACCAATGCCTACCTGCCCAAGTTCGTGCGTAAATACGCCGATACGCATGCCTTGTGGCTGCAGGCGCTGCAGAAATACATCAACGACGTGCAAAACGGTGATTTTCCCAATGAAGAGGAAAGCTATCACCTGAAACGGGATATCGAAGAATTTCTCAAATGAAGATTTGCCGGTCCATACAAAGCCTGCATGCTGAATTGTCCGCCCCCGCCTCCGGACGGGGGCGGATCGGTTTTGTGCCGACCATGGGGTATCTGCACCAGGGGCATCTTAGCCTGGTGCGGCGCTGCCGTGAAGAAAACGATCTGACCGTGGTTTCCATTTTTGTCAATCCCGCCCAATTCGGCCCCACCGAAGACCTGCAGCGCTACCCGCGCGACCCGGAAAAGGACATTGCTTTGCTGGAAAAGGAGAATACTGACATCCTGTTCATGCCTGAAAATGATGGAATGTACCCGCAGCCGTACCGCACCTATGTCAACGTTGAAGGGCTGGACGCAGTGCTTTGCGGCCAAACGCGCCCTGGCCATTTCCGCGGCGTGGCCACGGTGGTGTTGAAGCTTTTCAACCTGGTCGGCCCGCAACGGGCTTATTTCGGCCAGAAAGACGCCCAGCAGGCAATCGTCATTCGGCAAATGGTCCGCGACCTGAATCTGCCGGTGCAGATCAGGGTCATGGCCATCGTGCGCGATAGCGACGGCCTGGCCCTCTCTTCGCGCAATGAGTACCTTTCCCCGGCTGAACGGCAAGCGGCCCTGCTCCTGCCCAAGTCCCTGCAAAAAGCCGCCGTCCTGGTCCGCAGCGGCGTGGAGGAGAGCCAAGTCATCCGTGAATCCATGCGGAAAGAACTGGACCGCGACCCGCTGCTTGCGACCGAATACATCTCTATTGTCAGTCTGCAGGACTTGCAGGAGATCCCTGCCATCGAAGCGGGCAACACCCTGATTGCCGCGGCCGTCCGCGTCGGCCGGACCAGGCTTATCGACAATTTGCTTTTAGGAGATTGGTCATGCTGATCCCATTTTTAACTGCCAAAATTCACCGGGCCACCGTCACCGGTTGCGATATCAATTACGAAGGCAGCATTTCCATCGACGAAGAAATCATGGAAAAAGCGGGTTTACGCGTGTTTCAAAAAGTCGATGTCTACAACATCAACAACGGGGCGCGTTTTTCCACCTATGTGATCCCTTGGCTGCGCGCTTCCCGGGGCATCGTGGTCAACGGCGCTGCCGCCCGCCTGGTGCAGCCGGGTGACATGGTCATCATCGCCGCCTACGCTCTGCTCGATGAGAAGGAGTTGAATTCGCTGAACGCCGTGATCGTCGACATGACGACCGGCAACGAAATAGAAAAGATCACCCACACGAAACTTTAAAAGGCACGCACGCTTGCGTGCAGAGGAACTCACATGAAAAAAGTACTGGGCTTGGGCAATGCCCTGGTTGACATTCTGGTCAAGATCGCCGATGAACGCCTGCTGGATTCCCTGCAGCTCCCAAAAAGCTGCATGACCCTGGTCGAGGAATCCCAAATCAATACCATTTTGGCCAAGATCACCCATCTGGAAAAACAAGAGACCTGTGGCGGCTCGGCGGCCAATACCATCAGCGGCTTGGCCCGCCTGGGTATCCAAACCGGTTATATCGGCAAGATCGGTCATGACGCCTACGGAACTTTTTTTGACGGAGAAATGAAGACACATGGTGTGGCCACGCGCATGTTTTACGGCCGCGCCCAGACCGGGAGGGCGTTGGGTTTCATCACTCCAGATTCGGAGCGCACGTTCGCTACTTTTCTGGGCTCGGCGGTGGAACTGGAAGGCTCTGACCTGCATGCGGAATTGTTCGATGGATATGATGTTTTTCATATCGAGGGCTACATGGTGCAGAACCACCAGCTATTTGAAACGGCTGTCCGGCTGGCCAAGAAGGCCGGGTTGGAAGTGTCGCTCGACCTGGCCAGCCACAACGTGGTCCGTGAAAACATCGGCTTTCTGCAGGATATGGTGGCCAGGTACGTGGACATCGTATTCGCCAATGAAGACGAATCCATGGCCTTCAGCGGGGAAAAATCGCCAAGCGATGCCCTGGTGACAATATCGCCACAATGCCGCATTGCGGTGGTTAAGCTGGGTAAGAACGGCTCCCTGGTCAAGCGCCAGGATGAGCGGCACGAGATCGGCTGTATTCCGGCCCGGGCAGTCGATACCACCGGCGCCGGCGATCTCTACGCTGCCGGTTTTCTTTACGGCCTGATCCATGATTACCCATTGGCTGTCTGCGGGAAAGTCGGCTCACTGCTATCGGGCAAGGTGGTGGAAGTGGTCGGCGCCAAGCTGGACGAGCAAAAGTGGCAGGAGGTCGAAGCCGCCTTGCCCGGGCTGATATCCTAAGGTTTCCCTATTTATTACAGAAAAAAATTGTAAACAAATGCACCATGAAATTGCTTATCCTTAATTCAAAAAATGAATTAATAAAAATGAATCCTGTTTGAAATCTCGATTTTCATGTGATAGACTTTACCAAAGGGGAAAATGATGAGTGAAATTATATTTAGTATTGAGAATTCCGATGAAGGCGGGTTTGTCGCCAAAGCTTTGGGTTTTTCCATATTTACTGAAGGTGAAACTTTTCAGGAATTGAAAGAAAATATAGTCGACGCGGTCAAATGTCATTTTGATCCTAAGGAGCTTCCTCATATAGTTCGCTTGCATACTGTAAAAGATGAAGTAATGGCTATATGAGAATCCCCCGCGAAATAAGCGGTTTGGAATTGGCCGGATTATTGAAAAAATACGGTTATCAAATATCCCGTCAAACCGGAAGCCATATGCGTTTAACCACCTTGCAACAAGGCGAACACCATATCACCATCCCGGCTCATCAATACCTGAAGATCGGTACCTTGAGCGGCATTCTGAATGCTGTCGCCGACCATTTGCAAATGGATAAAACCGATTTAATGAAAGAGTTGTTTTAATATTTATTTAGGAAGCGGAATGAAAAGCAAAGATGAAGAAGCCGTAAATATGATGGCCGCGGATTATAACTGCGCGCAGTCGGTCTTAAGCGTATTCTGTGAAGACTTGAATTTCGATAAAGATGCCGCCTTGAAGCTGGCAACCGGCTTCGGAGCCGGCATGGCACGCAGACAGGAGGTCTGTGGGGCGGTGAGCGGCGGCATCATGGCCATCGGCCTGAAATTCGGCCGCGGCCTTGCCGATGAACGAGCGGCTGCCGAAAACACCTATCTCCTGGTCGGAGAATTCATGAAGCGCTTCACCGACAAGTACGGTTCCTGCCTGTGCCGGGTATTGCTGGACGGCTGCGATCTGATGACCGAAACCGGCCGGATTTTTTACAAGGAGAATGATTTGTCCGGAAAAATATGTCGACCCTGCGTGGCCGATGCCGTTGGCTTTCTTGAAGACCTTCTATGAGAGCTGGAAACAAGCGCGGTCAGGCATGACGCAGAAGGGAGCAATTCCATGAACTATATCGTCATCCCCGAAGGCCTTGCCGGGGACACCCACGGCCGTCCTTTGCCGGCGCCCAGTTTCGTGTATCGCCAGGTCCTGGATTACTTTTTAAGCATCTGTCGCACCGGCGACACGGTATACTTGGCCCCGGCAAACACCTATGACGGGAAAACGGAGCACCAGCTTGCTTTTCAATATTTAATATCGAAAAATGCGGATTGCTGCATTTCCTTTCCGGCGCTCATTTATGAAAAATACGTCGATACACGCGGCAACGCCAGGCATTTGAAAGCTTTTTTGGGGAAGGCGTATAGGCAGCTCTCTTTCGACCTGGTTTGCGCCGTTTTGCACTCCTACCGGGCCGAGTATTGCTTTAAAAATGAAGGCTACCGGCTGGGGAAGATCCATCGGGTCCCATACAAGGTTACCGGCGAGGGCATAGCCAGCCGCTGGTGGTACTATAGATACAGGCCGCTGCACTTCGTTTATGAGACCCTGGCCTTCTGCCGCGACCTGTTCATAGGGTTCTTGGCCAAGTTGCAGACGCGGAAAGTTGCGGTTCCATGAAGGGGGAAAATGAAAAACAGGCAAACGGGGATCTATATAAGACCGGATGCTCGACAAGAAGTTTCCCAACGAAATGCTGGACGGATTGAACCTGCGTGATCGCCGTGTCTTTGACATGTACCGCGTCGACGAGTTCCTGGCCAAGCATCTCGGCGGCCGCGCTGAACCCTGGCAGGAGATCAAGGGAACTTCGGCCGAGGTGCGTTGATCCCGACGGGATCATTGTACTGTATGATCTGCTGAAATAAAAAAGGCGGGGCGCAGTTGGCGCGCCCCGCCTTTTTTTATAGATGAAAAAACTCGTTATTCGCCGAGGATTTCCTTGGCCAGCTTTTCAGCCCCGTAAATCTTTTTCATTGCTTCGATGATGGCTGCGCTGTGCACGGAAACGGTGCGGTTGGCGGTATCGTCATAGAAGAAGCGTCCCATGAAGCATTCAATATTGCCGTCGAAGACCAGCCCGACCAGTTCACCGGCACGGTTGAGCACCGGAGAGCCCGAGTTGCCGCCGATAATATCGCCGGTGCAGACGAAGTTCAGCGGCGTGGAGAGGTCCAGCTTGTCCCGGGCATCGGCGACGCGCTGAGGGAGTTGGAAGGGGAACTTGTTGTCGAAGCTGGCGGCACGGTCATAGAGGCCGTAAAAAGTGGTCTTGGAAGGGGCGATGGTGCCGTTCATGGCATAGCCCTTAACCGTGCCGTAGGAGAGTCTCAGGGTAAAGGTGGCGTCCGGGTAGGCGTTCTTGCCGTACACGGCGAACAAGGCCTGGCCGATCTTTTCCCCGGCCGGCCGGGCAATGCTTTCGATATTGTCTTCCTGCCATTTCTTCAATTCGCGCACAATGGGATCCAGTTTGCGGGCCAGGACGATGAAGCTGTCGGTGCAGTTCTTCACGGCCGCCTCTCCGCCTTCGACCAGTTTCCTTCTATAGATCGGGTCGGCGAGTTTACTACCGGAAATAAGCGCTTTGGCAGCTTCCTCGGGCGTCATTCCGCCCAGGGCCACCTGGACGAACGGGTCTTCGGACCCGAGTTCCTCAATTTGCAACTGGAGGGAGTTGATGATCAGCGCTTCCTCCAGTCCCGGGTATATGGGGGCACGAGAAAACAGGCGGAAGCGCAGCGATTCGAGCTCTGAATCATGGAAGCCTTCCAGGCGCTTGCCGTCCGGCTTCTTGATTTCAGACACGTACTGCACGATCTGCAGGGCGATGCGGCCCAGGCGCAGGCCGGGGACGCGGCGATAGTATAGTTCTTTCCGGCGCGGCTTTTGTTTCTCGATGGCTGTGGAAATGTCCTCCCAGGCGTCGGCGTAGGCGCTCTTCCACTTAGGGTCGGCTTGGACCTGTTTGCGGAATTCGGCTTCGTTGGCGGCCTTCTTTTCAAAGAAGCCGGGGGACTTCAAGCTGTCGTATTCGCCGCTCGAAACCTTGATCCCGTTTTCGATGCCGAAGATCATGCCCGCGGCCTGGCGGGCCTGTTCCATCCCCTTGGCCGCGTATTTTTTTGCGACTTCCAGCAGGCGCTTGTAGTATTTGAGGCGCATGGGATAGGAGTATTCGCGTTGGAACTGGAGCTGGGCCAGGGTCAGCAGGCGATTGGTTGAGCCGGGGTGGCCGGAAACGAATACGAGCTCGCCGTCGGCGGCTCCATTGGCGCTCCACTTCAAATAGTGGCTGACCATGGCCGGCTTGCCTTTTTCATAGGCCCGGAAAAGGGCCATATCGAGGTCATGGCGCGGAAAGGTAAAGTTGTCGGGGTCGCCGCCGTAGAATGCAGCCTGCTGCTCGGGGGCAAAAACCAGTTTGACATCGGTGTATTTCTTGTAGCGGTATAACCAGTATTCGCCGCCATTGTAGAGTTTGACCACGTCTGAACGCAGGCCGGTTTTTTTCAGGCTTTTGCGTTCGATGGCAGCGATAGCGGCTTTGCGGGCTTCCAAAGCTTTATTGGCAGCCATACCCGGCTTGACGGCGGCCATTACCTTGGCGGTGACGTTCTCCATGGAGATCAGGACATTGAGTTCCAGGTCGGGGCAGGGGAGTTCCTCGGCAGCCGTGGCGGCATAAAATCCGTCATTGACATAGTTCTTTTGCGGGGTGGATACCTTCTGCAGCTGGCCCAGGGCCACGTGGTGGTTGGTCAGCACCAGGCCGTTGGGGCTGACGAAGGAACCGGAACCGCCGTCTCCCACCCGCACCGAAGCCAGGCGGATGTGCTCGAGCCAGGCCGGTGTCGGTTCGAAGCCGTATTTTTCCTTGAGCTGCTTCAGCGGCATGTTGTCAAGCGTCCACATGCCCTCGTCGGCGGCGAGCGGACTTGCCAGCAACAACATGATCGTGCCGGCTGCAAGCAATAGACCGATTGGCAGCCATTTTCCTTGTTTTTTTTTCATTAGAGACCTCCTTTGTGATTGCAATTGTTATTATGCAGGAGAAAATGGAATAGTTCAAGAAAACTCCACTGTTGAAGTGTTGAAGCGTTGAAGGGTTAAAGGGATAAAACGTCAAACTACTCTCTTCACTTTTCCTTTTTATTTTTATCCTTTGTCTTTCTCTCTACCTTTCTACCCCTTTACCTCTTTAACTCTTACTCTCGTCCCTTTGGCCCATCGCCCCTTGCCCCTTGTCTTTAAACCATTACCCATAACTTTTCTTGTGATTGACAGGTACCTGCTTTTAATGATATAGTGCGGTTCTGCGACCTAAATCCGGGGCCATGGTTTAATGGGAGAACGCGACCTTCGCAAGGTTGAGATGGCGGTTCGATTCCGCCTGGCTCCATAGTTCGAACCAAACGAAGCCACTCGTTAATGGGGAAATGGATTGAAGAGTTATAAGGTTGAAGGGTTGATGAGTTAAAGGGTTAATGAGTAGAAGAGTTCAAGACAAAGTTTCGAAATAAGATTTTCAGAAAGAATCGTTTTTCTCCTAACCCATCAACTCATTAACCCATCTACCCTTCAGCTTCTTCTTTTTTTTGGGGGTTTACCAGCCGGGCGATAAGGATGCTCAGTAAATAAAGCAAAATCATGGGCACGGCGAAAAGTGTCTGGGTGATCATGTCCGGGGTGGGGGTGATGACTGCCGCCAGGATGAAAATCGCCACCACCGCGTACTTGAAATAGCGGATCAGGAAGCGGGCGCTGATGATGCGCAGCTTGGCCAGCAGGAAGACCAGCACCGGCAGTTCAAAGATCGCCGCGATGCCGAAAAGAACCCTGAAGGCAAGTGAAAAATATTCATTGATGGTGATGATGGCCGTAAAGTCCTTGCCGATGTTCAGGAAAAATTTGCAGGCCAGGGGAAAAACAACGAAATAGCCGAAAGCGCCGCCCAGGAGGAAAAAGAATGTGGTGAAGAGGACAAAGGGCAGCACCCATTTTTTCTCTTTGGCGAACAGGGCAGGGGAGATGAACAGCCACAGCTGATGGAAAATAAATGGTGAGGCCGCGAACAGGGAAAAGATGAATGCCACCTTGATGTACATCATGAAAGGTTCGGCCAGGGCGGTGTAGGCCAGCTTCTTTTCGCCCGTGGGCAGGACGGGAAGATATTTCAGGACCGGCAGCGACAGCCAATAATAAAGCTTGTCTACAAAGCGCCATGAGGCGATGAAAAAAAACAGGACAAAGGCGAAGGAATAAATGATGCGCTTGCGCATTTCGCCCAGGTGCTCGAAAAAGGACATCTCATTTGCTCTTTTTTTCATCGTCCTTGCTCTTTTCGCCTTCAGCGGCGGGCTTGTCGTTTGCGCCATCAATGTTCAATGCGTCCTTGATGTCCTTGCCGAGGTCCTTCAGGGGCTTGTCGACATCACCATAAATGTTCAAGGCATCCTTGACATCTTTGCCGATCTCTTTCAATTGATTGGTCATGCCTTCCTTGTAGATCTCGTCTTCGATCGCCGCTTTTGCCTCATCAACGGTTGAGCGGAATTCACGTATGGCCTTGCCCAGCAACTTGGCGAATTCCGGCAGTTTTTTCGGTCCGAAAACAAGAAGTACTACGATGAAGATGAGTATTAATTCTGGAAAACCTATTGATCCGAACATGTTGTTTGCCCCTTCATGGATGAACCGGAATTTTCAAGTTGTTTTTCCGGCCGATCAATTTCAAATGATTGTTTTTTACCGCATCGGCCAGGTTGCCGAGAAGCTCCTGGCCGGACCCTGGGAACGGTTCGCTTCCGGGCATGATGCCGACCACGCGGTTGCGGCCGTTGTGTTTGGCGATATAGAGGGCATTGTCGGCCAGGGCGACTGCCTGCTGCCAACTGAATTTTTCGTGACCGGCGATGAGAAAAGGGTAATGGGAGTAACCGATGCTGATGGTTTTTTTTATTTTTTGCTCAGCTGAAACTGAAAAAGCGGTATTTTCAATATTGAGGCGGATCCTCTCGGCAAGCTGGAAGGAGTCGCCTTGTCCGGATTGACGGGTAATGACCATAAATTCTTCGCCTCCCCAGCGGACGACGGTATCGTATTGGCGCATCATCGACTGCAGCTGACGGGCGATCTCAATGATGACGGCGTCGCCGGCTTCGTGTCCGTACAGGTCGTTGACTTTTTTGAAATGGTCTATGTCCAGCATGAAAATGCCCAGGGAGGGGGTATTTTCAGTAAATGGTTTTTTGCCCTGGCGCAGGTCATGCAGGTTGCGCCGGATGAGGCTCATGTCTTCCTTGATTTTTTCTTCCAGGTAGCGGCGGTTCTTCAGATCGGTCAGCGGGTCGGTGATGGAAAGATAGGCAAGCTCCCTGTTTTTTTCTGCGATCTCGTTGGTCCGCGCCTGGACAAGCTGTTCCAGTTTCTTTTTTTGCCTTTCCAGGACCCTGACCCTGATCTTAACGACCAGAAAAACCAGTCCCAATCCGACCAGCAGCTGCAGTGACCTGAACCACCAGCTTTGCCAAAAGGGGCTGCGGATGGTGAATACAACGCGTTTGGCGGCCGGAAACCATTCATTCCCCCCTCCGCTGTTGTTGGCCAGTACGGAAAACGTATAGGTGCCCGGCGGCAAATTGGTATAGCGAACCGTTGTGCTGCGGCTGAATGTCGACCAGTCGGGGTCGAAGGGGTACAGGCGAGTTTTGTATACCGGCATGCTTTCCCGGTTCGTGGTCGGGCAGATGTAGTTGAATTCAATGGTATTCTGGTTGTGTCGCAGGGTGTCGGTCAGGGGAATTTTATGGGGCGAGCCGTTGATCACCAGGTCCTTGATGACCAGAATCGGCTTGCGAGCCGGTGTCTCGTTCCTGAAAAAAGTGTATTCGACCAGACCGGGTACGATGCCGAAATAGAGATTGCCGCTGCTCGCTTTGAGCGCGGCATGGATGCAGCCTTCATCACCGAAAAGCCCTGTTTCCTTGTTGAAATGGGTGAAAGTCGAATCACTGCCGAAGCGCTCCAAGGCACGTGTGCTGTTCATCCAGATATTGCCGTTGTCGTCGCGCAGGACCGACCAGACGTCGTTGTGCAGCAGCCCCCGCTCCTGGGTGAGGCGGGATACCCGGCCATCCTTGATCCAAAATACCCCGAACAGCTCCGTGGCCACCAGGATTTCCCGGGGCGAGATGACCCGGATATCGTTGACGACGATCTTTCCGACCTGCTGTTCCCAGCTTGAGGGGACAAACTTCTCGGCGCGAAACAATTGCAGCCCCTTGCGGGTGCCAACCAGCAGTGTGTCCTTTTCCAGTTCGGCGACATCCCAGACGATCCTGTCGTTCAATCCCTCGCGGAACCAGCGAAAATCGCCGCCGTCGTACTTCAAAAGTCCGTTATCCGTGGCGAACCAAACGCTGCCGCGGCTGTCGCGGATGGCGTAAAGGACATTGACTCCATTATATATGCTTTGCAGACGGCTGCCGCCATCCCATAGCAGGATCTCGTCGTTGCGGCAGCCCAGGAGGTAGCGGCCGGGGGCCAACTTGACAATGGCGCGGATCGATTTGTTTTGCAGCTGGCGGTTGATGGCGAAGGCCTGGATGCGTCCGTTTTTCAATTCGGCAATGCCGCCATCACAGCCGAGAAGGATGCTGCCGTCGTTTTCCAGAATGTCCCAGACCTGCGTCGATGGCAGCCCGTCTTCGCTGCCGTACATGCGGAACAGGTGTTGCGAGAGTTGCGAAAGCCCGAAGCTGGTACCGATAAAAATATTGTTTTCACGGTCGAGCAACAACTTGTGAATATTGTCATCGATCAGCCCGTTGGCCTTGGCAAAGATCGTGGCTTCACCGCTCTGCAGGTTCTTGTAAAAAACACCGCTTTTGCTGGCGATCCAAAGGTTGCCCTGCACGTCGAACAGGATATCGCTGATGTCCCGGATCGCCGCCGGCAAACCAGAGTATTTTTTGAATTCCCCGAACGGATTGAGCTGGTAAAGACCGCCTCGGCAGCCGATGAACAAATGGCGGTCTACCTCCTTGACGAAATTCACCGGTTCCGGGCTGGGATATTTTTGCAATCTTTGGTTTTTTAACAAATAGACGGCGTCGATGGTGAAAAAAACCAGGCCGTTGGCTTCACAGGCGGCCAGGCCGTTCAGGCGTGACGGATCGGCGAACTTGTCAAACTGGGCGCTGACTCCGTCGCGTATGGTGTAGATGGAGTTGGCGGTCAAGACCCAGAGGGATTGGTCGCTTTTGCTGAAGGCGATGTCGCGGATGAAATTGTCCGCTAATGGGAAGGCGCTTATTTTTTCAGAGGAAATTTTGTCCAAGCCGTCCTGGCTGGCCACCCAGATATCTCCGCGGCGGTCCATTTCCAGGTCAGTGATGTAATTGCCGGACAGGCCGTCACGGGAAGTGAATGTTTCGAATTTGGCGCCGTCGAATTTACCGAGGCCGGCCTGGGTGCCGACCCATATGTAGCCGTTGCGGTCCTGCAAAATGGCTGTGATGTATCCCTGAGGCAGTCCCTCGGAGCTGCGGTAGTTGATAAAAGGGTAGCGGACAGCCGCCAAAGGCAGTGTCATGACCAAAAGCATGAAGAGGATTCGAGCCGATTTCACCAGCCAATAGTAGCACAAAAAGGCTGGAGGCGCAAAGGAAAAGGCCTCTACTTCTTATCGCTGACGATCTCCTTCAGCACCCGGGTCAGGAAGGAATGGAATGCCCGCAGCGTGGGTTCGAATTCGGCGGAAAAGTTGATGCGGCTCAGGTTGTCGTAGTAGCTTAAAAATTCATTCCAATCCTTGTACAGCAGGTAGTTCAGATCGGTTTCCATGAACTGGTTGATGTCAAAAAAAATCTCCGAGGGGGCGATGCCGCTCTTGCTGGTGAAATAATCGTTGATCTTGGTATGCAGCTTGATCAGTTTCTTTTTGACCTCTATGGATTTCTGCTTGCGCGAGACGTAATTTTCGAAAATGCTGTTGCCGCTGATGTCGGGCTTGAACAGCTGGGCCACGCTTTCGATCAGCTCTTGAACGGCCACTTCGGCGATGATAACGATGTTCTGGATCATCCTCCTCTTTTTAAGCTTGTTGCTGCCGCCCTCAAAATAAACAGGTAATTCGCCATCGCTGATTTTTTTGTATTCCAGTTTGAGGTTCTTGAAAATTTCGCCGATCGGTTCCAGCTTCTTTTTCAGCTCCGGGTCGGATTGCAAGCTTTGCCAAAGGGCCGAGTCGTTGAATTTGATGATGTTTTCCATGTTTTTTTTCAGCGATAAGACCAGGGGAATAGCCATGTCCAGGTACTTGTTCTTGTTCAGGTTCAGTTCTATGAAATTATTGATCTTCAGGATGCGAAAAGAGAGAATGAAGAAAATGCCCAGGTTTTTGCGGATATTCTTGTCTTTACAGGCGGAGATGATCCCGGAAATGTCGGGCTGATAGATCTTGTCCATCTTGGGGATGAATTGTTTTTTCAGCAGTGAAATCAGGAAAGGGTTGCTGAGAAGTTCGCGGTGGTATAATTTTTTAATCGACAAATAGGCTTTTTGCGAGACCTGGTCGACGCGCAGGATCTCACTCAGCAGGTTCCTGAAACTCTGCAGGAAGATGCGGAAACTGTAAAACCACGATTCGGGTGAATAGAGTTCCTTTAGGTTGGGAAACGATTTTTCTATGTTCTCTTCCAGGATCTTGTCCACGACGAATTCTTCGAAATTAAGGAAATATTTATCCTTTTTAAAATCCAGTTCCTTGAGCAGGTTGGTGATCCTGGCCGACGACTGAAAGAGGCTGAAGACGTAGAATTCGTAGTTCCTCTCCGCCTGGGAGGGCAGCTTGAAGACCAGACTTTCCAAGTAGGAAGAGGAATTAAACTCTTCGATGCTTTCGAACCACAGCTTCAGCTCGAACAGGTTGAGCATCATTCTTTCCTGGTCGATCTTGTCGATCCAGCCGGAGAAGATCTCCTCCCATTTCTTTTCAGGCGGCATTTTGACGCTTTCCTTTGAAAAAAAATCGCTGATGTTTTCCAATTCTCTCTTTTCCATGCAGATATTGTAGCGAATTCAAACCGCATTTGCAAATCGCAAGCAACGGCAGCGGCCGTAGTGAAAATATCTCGGGCTGGGAATATTGGCAAATTGTGGTCAAGTATTATTTTTTTTGCTATACTTGCAAATGATGGGAAAAACAGAGAACCGCATTTCCATTTCTTTCAAGAGTAGCTTGAAGTACACCGAATTGAGTGTCCTGGTGCTCGGCTTCATAAAAAAATTGCTGGACATCGGTGATGATGAATTTTTCAAGATCGAAATTTCCCTGCGCGAAGCCGCCAACAACGCCATAGTCCACGGCAACGGCAACGACCTGGACAAACTGGTGCACATGAAATTCATCTGGGATAAGTCGTTTCTGCGCATCTATGTCCGCGATGAAAACGACCGCAAGGTCGACTTCAAGGAAGTGGAGGATAAAATAAGCAGCTGCGGACTGCTTTCCTTCAACGGCCGCGGCATCATGATCATCAAGAATTACATGGACACTTTCGAGTTCCATTGCCTGCCCGGCGGCAGTGAAGTGGTCATGGAAAAGAAGCTTTCATGAACCTTCTGTGTTTTGATACCACTTCGCGAGATGCTTCCATCGCAGTGCTGCGCGACGAAGAGATCATGCTGGAGTACAATTTTTCTTCACAGGACAATCTGTCTGCCGTGATGATCCCCAGCTTGGAGTTTCTCCTGCGATCACTGGGCATGAACATATCGCAGATCGACTTGTTCGGCGTGGCCGTCGGCCCAGGACTTTTTACCGGCATCCGCATCGGGCTGGCCACGCTCAAAGGGATGAATTTTGCCGCGCCGAAACCCATGGTCGCGGTGAACACCCTGGAAGCGCTGGCTTTCAAGCTTGCCGATTCGAAAAAAAGCATTGTGACGCTGATCGATGCCAGGAAAGGCGAGGTCTACCTCGGCTGCTACCAATTTGTCAAAGGTGAAATGAATATACTGGTCCAGCCCTGCCTGCTGCCTGTCTCTGCCCTGGCCTCCCTGCTGAACCCAATCGCCGATAAGGTTTTTGTAGGCAGCGGCGCCGAATATCATGGGGATTTTTTAAAAAGCACCTTTCCAGAAAGCCGAATCCTGTATCGCTCCAACTTCCTGGCCAGCGAGATCGGCAAAATCGCGCTGCAGCGATTCCGCAACCGTGAATATACGACCGATCTGCAAAAACTGCTTCCCTTTTATATTCGCAGGCCCGATGCCGAAAGCAATTTGGCCAGAGCAACCGGCGCCATTGATTAGAAAGGCTGCGGCCGCTGACTTGCCCGCCATCCAGCAAATCGAGTGCGAGCAGTTTTCCAATCCCTGGCGCCTTGAATATTTCATGGCCGAACTGGCCAACAGCTTTTCCAATTTATTCGTGGCTGAGAACTCTGGGGATGGCTCCTTGATCGGATATTTGCTTTTTTGGCGGCTTGGCGTCGAGTTGGAACTGCACAAGATCGCAGTGGCCAAGGCCTGGCAGGGACAGGGCCATGCTTCACACTTGATGGAGTTCTTTATCCAGACCGCCCATTCCTGGGGGAGCGAACGAGTGGTACTCGAAGTGAGGGCCCATAACACCCCGGCCATCCGCTTGTATGAGAAATTCGCCTTACGCTGCGTGGGGCGACGCCGGAATTATTATGACCGGCCCGTGGAGGACGCCCTACTGTACGAATTGGTTTTTAAAGAGCCTGTCGCTTAGATAAAGTCGGGCTCTCTTTTTATCCTGTCTTCTATCTTCAATTTTTCTTCGATCCAGAAATTGAGGCCTGTTTCATTAAAAATTGTGATAATCTCGGGATCGAATTGTTTGCCGGAAAACCGCAGCAATTCTACAGCCGCGGCTTCAAAGGATAGTGCTTTCTGATAGGGACGGTCCGAGGTCATGGCATCGATGGCATCGGCGATATTGAATATCCTCGCTCCCAGGGGAATGTTTTTCCCGGCCAGGCCGTCGGGATAGCCACTGCCGTTGAAGGCTTCATGATGGTGCAGAACGATCTGGGCGGCCGGTTCCAGGAATTTGATGCGCCGCAGCACATTGTAGCCGATGGTCGGGTGCTTCTTCATGATGCCCCATTCCTCTGGGTTCAGTTTTTCCGGTTTGCGCAATATGGCGTCGGGGATACCGATCTTGCCGATATCATGCAGCAGGGCACCGTATTCATAGATTTTCATTGTGTCCTTGTCGTTGATGCCCATCAATTCCGAGAGCTTGAGGGTAAAGCGGACCACGCGCAGGGAGTGACCCTGGGTTTCGGTGTCGCGGGTATCCAGGGCGGTAACCATGGCCCGCAGGGTGAAATTGTATGTTTTGTCCAGTTCGACCAGGGCCTGTTTCAATTCAATGGTCCTTTCCTCGACCATTTTTTCCAGATGCTTCTGGTATTCCTTGTTCTCCTTGACAAGGCGTCTTTTTTCCAGGGCCTTGTTGGCGACGAACGAAACTTCGTTCAGCTTGAACGGCTTGGAAACGTAGTCGTAGGCTCCCTTGGACATGGCAGCAATGGCAGATTCAATGTCCTTGACCGCCGAAATCATGATGACCATCACGTCCTGGTCCAGGCGCTTGATGTCGTCCAGCAGGTCCAAGCCGGTTTTTCCGGGCATGCGAATATCGGACATGATGACATCGAAATTATCGGCGGCTTTGAACTTTTCAAGGGCTTCGAAAGCGTTGGCGGCAAGCTGGCATTCGTAGCCTTCGCCTTCAAGGTAATCGCGCAGCAGTTCGCGAATGTCTTTTTCGTCGTCGGTGATCAATATCTTTCCCTTGAACATGGCTTCTACGATATCAGAAAAACAGGATTTGGTAAAGTCGTACGTGCCGGGATGCCAGTTCGTGGGGGCCGCAATGCGTCCGTTCCTGGGCTGGCCTCAATAACGGTAATGATCGGGTTTGAAAGGACCATCGACCGGAACACCTAGATAAGCGGACTGTTCGGGGGTCAGGAGTGTCAGCTTGGCCCCGAGCGCCTGCAAATGCATGCGGGCCACTTCTTCGTCAAGAAGCTTGGGGAGCGTATATACTTTCCTTTCCTTGCCACTTTTGCACAATTCGATCTGGGCCAGGCACTGGTTGGTGAAACTGCAGCTCATGACGAAACTGGGATGCCCGGTTGCGCAGCCCAGGTTGACAAGCCGCCCTTCGGCCAGAACAATGATCGAACGGCCCGATTTCAGCGTCCATTTGTCCACCTGGGGCTTGATGGTCATTTTCAAACAGCCAGGCGTCGTTTCCAGGTAATGCATGTCGATTTCGCTGTCAAAATGGCCGATATTGCAAACAATGGCCTCGTTTTTCATCATTTCCATGAAGCGGCCGGTTATCACGCTGCAATTACCGGTGGCGCTGATGAAAATATCTCCGACAGCGGCCATCTCCTCCATGGTGGAAACCTCGTAACCCTCCATGGCTGCCTGCAATGCGCAAATCGGGTCGATTTCGGTTATGATGACCCGGGCGCCGAAACCACGCATGGACTGGGCGCAACCTTTGCCGACGTCGCCGTAGCCGCAGACCACGACTTTTTTGCCGGCCACCATGATGTCGGTGGCGCGCTTGATGCCGTCTGCCAGCGATTCCCGGCAGCCGTAGAGATTGTCGAATTTGGACTTGGTCACCGAGTCGTTCACATTAATGGCGGGGAAAAGGAGGCTGCCTTCGGCCTGCATCTGGTAGAGGCGGTGCACACCGGTGGTGGTCTCCTCTGACACGCCGCGGATGCTGCGGCTGACGCGGGTCCAATGTTGAGGGTCGCGTTTCAGGGATTCGCGCAGGCGCTCCAGGACCACGGCCATTTCCTTGTTTTCGGGAGCGGCTTCCTTAAAAAGATCGGGATTTTTTTCGAATTTCACCCCCTGGTGAACCAGCAGGGTCGCGTCGCCGCCATCATCGACGATCAGGTCGGGGCCGGAGCCGTCAGGCCAGGTCAGCGCCTGCTCGGTACACCACCAATACTCTTCCAGGGACTCTCCCTTCCAGGCGAAGACGGCGGCGGAGCCCGCCTTGGCAATGGCGGCCGCAGCATGGTCCTGGGTGGAAAAAATATTGCAGGAAGCCCAGCGTACGTCGGCGCCCAGTTCAACCAGCGTTTCGATCAGCATGGCTGTCTGGATGGTCATGTGCAGGCTGCCGGAAACTTTCAAGCCACCCAGAGGTTTGCGCGGACCGTACTTGCTGCGGATGGCCATCAGTCCGGGCATTTCGGCCCGAGCCAAATCCATTTCCTTGCGGCCCCAATCGGCCAGGGAGATATCGGCGATCTTATAGGGCAGTGTGCGGTCCTTATCGGTTGTCTTCATTTTATTCTCCATTTTATTTCATCTATTTTTCATGGCAGGTTCTTTCGCCATTCCCCAGAGGGCGGTTCGCGAACCGCCCCTACACTTCACTTTGCATGTTGGCTTATTCTTTATCATAAAACAGCGAACATCGAACCTCTCTTATTTTTTGGCCAATGCTCGCAGTTCCTGTACCTTGTCCAGTTTCTCCCAGGGGAATTCATTGCGGCCGAAGTGACCATATGACGCTGTTTTTTTGTATATGGGCTTTTTCAGGTCGAGTTGCTTCAAGATATCGCCCGGTTTCAGGGGAAATACTTTCCGGATCATGACGATTATTTTTTCTTCGCTCATTTTGCCGGTTCCAAAAAGATTAACATTGATGGAAACCGGTTCGGCTACGCCGATGGCGTAAGCCAGTTGAACCTCGCATTTTTCAGCCAAACCGGCGGCCACGATATTCTTGGCGATGTAGCGAGCCACGTAGGCGCCGGAACGGTCCACCTTGCTGGGATCTTTTCCCGAAAAAGCTCCGCCGCCGTGCCGCCCCATGCCGCCATAGGTATCGACGATGATCTTGCGGCCGGTCAGACCGGCGTCGGCATAAGGGCCACCGACCACGAATTTACCGGTAGGATTGATGTAAAACTTGGTGGCTGCAGTCAGCCATTTGCCGCAGACCGGCTTGACCACGTGTTTGATGATGTCCTTTTCAATGCGGGCATGATTGATCCCCTCGTCATGCTGATTGGAGACCACCACGGCGGTGACCTGGCGGGGTTTGCCGTTTTCATATTCCACGGTCACCTGGGCTTTGCCGTCGGGGCCAAGGTAGGGGATCCGCTTATTTTTTCTGACCTGGGCCAGTTTCATGGTCAGTTTGTGGGCCAGACCGATGGGCAGGGGCATATAATTATCGGTTTCACAGGTGGCATAACCGAACATCATGCCCTGGTCGCCGGCGCCCTGTTCGTGGCCCTTGGCCGTGTTCACTCCCATGGCGATATCCGGGGACTGTTCTTCGATATGGACAAGAACGGCGCAGGTTTCGTATTCAATGCCATAACGCGACTTGGTGTAGCCGATCTCTTTGAGAGTTTGGCGGACGATAGTCGGAATATTGACATAAGCAGTAGTAGTCAGCTCGCCGGCCACCAGGACCATGCCGGTTTTGGTAAGGGTCTCGATGGCGACGCGTGAATTCGGGTCCTGCTCCAGACAGGCATCAAGAATGCTGTCGGAAATCTGGTCGCAGATCTTGTCCGGGTGTCCAGCGCACACCGATTCTGATGTGAACAGATATTTCCCCTTGATCATTTTCACCTCCAGGGAGATTCTCGGATTGGAATAAAATCAATCTTAACAAATAAGGTCATATATGTCAATTGAATTTCGCGAATTGAAATCGGTTTACGGTGTACGGTATACGGTGTACGGGGAAGAGGGCAAGCCAAGAAGCTCTCGGCATACTGCGAATGAAAGACGGTGAAGAGGGATATAAAAGATTTTTTGGGAGTTCAATAACCTATGGCGCATCCGTCTTTGCGTGATTCGCTGGCCCCGATCAGGATCCTTCTCTCCAGGTCGAGCCAGATGCCCTGGTAGCCGCCGAATTCGCCGGCGCTTTTGCTTACTTTGTGGCCGCGGTTCAGCAGGTCGCGGATCACTTCGGGGGCGATGCCGCTTTCCAGGAGAACCAGGCCGCCGTCGGTCATCAGGGAACCGTCGGGCTCGGACGAGCCGGCGTGGCGGAAGCGCGGGGCATCGCCCGCTTCCTGCAGGTTCATGTTGAAATCAATGATATTGCACAGGATCTGGACATGCCCCTGGGGTTGCATATCGCCGCCCATGACCCCGAAAGAGAACTGCGGTTTCCCATTCCGGGTGACGAAGCCGGGGATGATGGTATGGAAAGGCCTTTTGCCCGGTGCCAGGCTGTTGGCGTGGCCCGGCTCGAGGTTGAACAGGGCGCCGCGGTCCTGCAGGCAGAATCCCAGCCCGTCGGGAACCATGCCCGAACCGAAGCCGACATAGTTGCTTTGGATCAGCGAGACTGCGTTGAAATCCTTGTCGACCACGGTCAGGTACACCGTATCGCCGTTAGCCAGGCTGATATCGCCGGCCGCGATGGAATGATTGCTGTATTCGGGACGGAAAAGCTCCAATCGCTGTTTGGCATAGGCCGGGGAAACGAGCTTGGAATAATCGATTGCGGCGAAGCGCGGATCGGCGTAAAAACGGGCCCGGTCCTCGTATACGATTTTTTTTATTTCGATCAATGTATGCAGGTAGGCAGCCGAGTTGTGGCCCATAGCCTTAAGGTCAAATTCTTCGAGCATTTGCAGCATCTGCAAGACGGCCAGCCCCTGGCCGTTGGGCGGCAGCTCCCAAACATCGTAGCCCCTGTAATTGATGCTCATGGGCGTGACCCATTCGGGCTTGAAGCCGGCAAAGTCCTCTTGCGAAAAAAAACCGCCGACCTGCTTGGAATAGGCTACGATTTTTTTGGCCAGTTCGCCGCGGTAAAAGATGTCACGGCCGCCGCGGGCGAGGAGGCGGTAGGTCGCGGCCAGTTCGGGGTTGCGGAACACGTCCCCTTTGCGTGGAACCTTTCCCTGCGGAGCGTACAATTTTTGGAAATTTTCGTAGCGGCTGAAGGCCTTCAGAGAGCGTTGCCAGTAGTGGGCGATCAATTCCGACAGTGGAAAACCTTCTTCAGCGTAGGCGATGGCCGGGGCCAGCACTTCGCGCATTGGCAGCTTGCCGAATTTGCCGTGCAGGGCGAACCAGCCGGCCACGCAGCCCGGGACCGTCCAGGGCAGAGGGCCTGTTTCGGGCATTTTTTTTATGCCATTTTTTTGAAAATATGCGATGTCGATCCCAGCAGGGGCCGGGCCGCTGGAATTGATGCCGTAAAGTTTCGCTGTCTTGCTGTCCCACACAATGGCGAAAAGGTCGCCACCGATGCCCGAACCGGACGGTTCCATCAAGCCCAGGGCCGCGTTGACGGCAATAGCGGCGTCTACGGCGCTGCCGCCTTTTTTCAAAATATCTATGCCGATCTGAGCGGCCAGCGGTTGGCTGGCCGCCACTATGCCCTGACGGGCGATGACTTCGGAACGGCTGGCGAACATGTGTCCGGTCAAGCGGTCACTTCCCGGAAGGCGCAGGAACAGCAAGCAGATCGATAGCAAAACTAATTTTTTCATTTTTCCTCCAATTCATGATTTGAATTATATGCCGCTGATTTTTTCGGCGCAATCCACCCGGCACGTGCGAAATGGAAAATAAATTTATTTTGTGTTATAAATTTACGAAAGTAACTTTTGCCTGGAGGAGGAATATCATGAGAAAAAGCAACCGCGTATTGTGGATCATTTTAACTCTGTTGGCAATTATGACTGCCGTCGCCTGCGCCGTCAATCCGGTCTCAGGAAAAAAAGAACTGATGTTTTTTTCGGAAAAAGCCGAGATCGCCATGGGCCAGGACACCGACCGCCAGATAAAACAGCAGTTCGGGATCTACGAAGACAAGGGTTTGAATGCCTATGTCAACAGTGTGGGCCAGAAAATGGTCCCCTATTCTCATCGCCCCAATCTGCAGTATCATTTCGCCGTCCTGGATACGCCGGTGGTCAACGCTTTCGCCGCTCCCGGCGGTTACATTTACGTGACGCGCGGCATCATGGCCCTGATGGGCAGCGAAGCCGAACTGGCAGCCGTTCTGGGCCATGAAATGGGCCATGTAACCGCCCGCCATTCGATGAAGCGGCTGAGCGGCCAGATGTTGGCGACGATCGGCCTCGTGCTGGGCAGTGTCCTGAGCAAGGACATCGCCAAGGTGGCCGGGCTGGCCAGTATCGGCATGCAACTGCTCTTTTTGAAATTCAGCCGCAGCGACGAGTATCAAGCCGATTCTTTGGGTATCCGCTATGCTCGCCAGGCCGCTTACTCTCCAGCTGAAATGCTGCGCTTTTTCACCGCCCTGGAGAACATGAGCGTGGAAACGGGCGGCCACAAGATTCCATCCTTTCTTTCCACCCATCCCATGACCAGCGACCGCATCGCCAAGGTCAAGGCGATGGTCTCCAGCCAGGATGTCCG
>Ga0307378_10001814_pt1 | contig 33813 bp, 28 predicted proteins | sample UN1MG_FD_202238 | JGI IMG/M metagenome (GOLD analysis project Ga0307378, IMG submission 202238) | Soil microbial communities from Risofladan, Vaasa, Finland - UN-1 | ecosystem: Environmental > Terrestrial > Soil > Coastal area > Acid sulfate soil | place: Finland: Risofladan, Vaasa | collected... | reverse complement strand
GGAGAAGTTCAGTGTATTGGCGCCACTACTTTAGACGAGTTCAGAAAGCATATCGAGAAAGACGGGGCGCTTGAAAGGCGTTTCCAGACGATAATTGTCGAGCAGCCTTCGAAGGATGAGACCCTGGATATACTCAGAGGACTTCAGGACCGTTACGAGGCGCACCACAGGGTTCGATTTACCGACGAGGCCCTTTTTCATGCAGTAGAACTTTCGACCCGATATATTACCGGCAGATGTCTGCCCGATAAGGCGATAGATGTAATCGATGAATCCGGTGCACGAGTTAGATTAAAGAATATGACTCCTCCTCCCGATTTGACACAGATAGAAGAGAGAATAGAAAAGCTGCAAAGGGAAAAAGACGAGGCCGTCAAAAATGCTGATTATGAACAGGCGGCAGCATTGAGGGATGAAGCCCAACAGCTTTTGGATGAAAAGACCCAACTGCATAAAAAATGGTATGAGGAAAACAAAGAGTCGACCGGAGTAGTGGACAACGAGATCATTGCGGAGGTCGTCAGCAATATGACGGGTGTGCCGTTGACGAAGCTGGAGAAAAAGGAAACCCAGCGACTCCTGGAACTTGAGTCCGAGCTGCATAAAACGGTTGTTTCACAGGATGAGGCAATTAGTGCTGTGGCCAAGGCAGTTAGACGTAGTCGTAGCGGCCTGAAGGACCCCAATCGTCCGATGGGTTGCTTCATACTCCTTGGGCCCAGCGGTGTGGGAAAAACGCTGCTCGCACAAGCCCTGGCGGAGTTTATGTTCAGTGACAGAAATTCTCTCATCCGGCTGGATATGAGCGAATTTATGGAGAAGCACAATGTCAGTCGATTGGTAGGGGCTCCTCCCGGATACGTTGGCTACGAAGAAGGCGGACAATTAACCGAAAGGATAAGAAGGCGGCCATACGCTGTGCTGCTCCTTGATGAAATAGAGAAGGCCCATCCTGATGTCTATAATGTGCTGTTACAGATTATGGACGAGGGCAGGTTGACGGACAGTTTCGGACGAAGCGTTGACTTTAAGAACGTCGTTCTCATTATGACCAGCAACATCGGCGCTGATTTGATTAAGAATCAATCCGGTTTTGGTTTTGGCAAGAAAAGCCCCGAGGCGAATTATGAGAAAATGAAAGATGTTCTCCAGAAAGAGGTGGAGCATCACTTTAGGCCTGAATTCCTGAACCGGCTTGACGACACCATCGTCTTTCAGGCATTAACAAGAGAAGATCTACAAATTATCGTTGATTACGAGCTTGCCAAGGTATTCAAACGTTTGATCGAGCACGGATTCAAACTTGAACTGACGGACCAGGCAAAGGAGTTTCTAATCGATAAAGGCTATAATCCTGAATTCGGGGCCAGGCCTTTGCGAAGAGCGATCGAACACTATATAGAAGACCCGCTTTCGGAAGCTGTACTGGGAGGCACATTCAAAGGCAAGAACCTTATCAAGATCGACGTGCAGGATGAAGAGCACTTGAAACTTGAAGGGTATCTAGAACCTGAGCCGGAGAAAAGTGAGCCTGCCATCGCAAAGTCGAAATAGTTATATTTGATAATATGTTACGGCTTGCGTATCGTGGTCAGGTCCGGATTTGGCGCTTCACGGTTTGATTCTTGTAATGCCGTTTTCGACGGACAACCTGCCGGCGGCAAATAAGCTTATGGCCTCCGGATATGCGATACATTCCTGCTCGAAGACCCTGGCGGCCAGCGTATCGGGAGTGTCGTCGTTTTCGACCTCACAGGTTCGCTGAACAATGATTGGTCCTTTGTCATATTCGTTCGTGCAGAAATGGACGGTGCAGCCGCTTACTTTGCAGCCCGCTTTTAGTACCGCCTCGTGGACGTGATGTCCCCACATTCCTTTTCCGCCGAAGCTTGGCAGCAGGGCGGGGTGGATGTTCATCACGCGATGTTTATATCGAGCCGGTATTTTCCAGAGACAGAGCCAGCCTCCCTGAACAACAAGATCCACTTGTGCAATGACAAGCTCTTGCTCGATCTGCTTGCTGAATTCAACGACGCCGGCGTAGTCCTTTTTTCGGATAATTCTCACATCCAGGCCGGCATTTTTCGCTTTCTCAACCCCGGCTACTGTCGAACGGGAGCTTATTACGACAGCCACTTTGGCATTCAGCCGACCCTGGTTAATGTATTTAAGGATATTTATTAATGTTGTGCCGCCGCCGCTGATGAGTACGCCGAGCCGGATCGGCTTTTCCTTCGGCGTTGTGGATTTCCCTTTGCCTTCAATGTCGTGTCCTGCATCAAGGGCCTGGTTTACGAGACTATCGACTTGTTTGTTCTTATCCCGAGTAATATGATGGACTTTCCAGCTCTTGAACCTTTCGAGCAGGCTGGCAGCCTGCTCGTAAAGGGGCTTTATAAGCTCGCTTTTCACCCTGTATTGGCCGTTGATCTGTTTGACAAGCAACTCGCTGTCGCTGAAAACGCTTAGCTGTTCAGAACCAATTTGTGCTGCAGCTTCCAGCGCTTTGACGAGGCCCGTATATTCGGCCACATTGTTCGTAGCTCGGCCCAGGAAAAAGGCTTTTGCTTTAAGTTGTGTCCCCGATGTATCATTTAACGCGAATGCCGCAGCGGCCGGTCCCGGATTACCTCTGCTGCCGCCGTCTATATAAGCGATGATTTTATCAGGCACTATGTTAGCTCCTCAAAACAAAATTAAAACGAGTTCAGGCTAACGCATGATGGCTGCGGGATATGTTGTGATTCTGCGGATTCTGTATCTGGTTTCTAATCTTCATGTAAATTGCCAAGTACAAGTATTCTTGTGCAATTGGGACAGCGGATAATGTCATCCTTGGTCATAAGCATATTAACACTCTCAGCAGTGATACCCATGAAGCAGCCGCCACAGCTATAGGCTCCCTTTTTACTCTGCTGATCCTCAATTAATGCAACAGCATGGCCATCGTATGTTTCGGCCACGCGTTTGAATGTCTCCAACGTATCTTTTGGGATGATCTGTGCAGCCTGATCCCACTCAATCTGGATTTTATCGATTTCTGCCTGGTATTTACTTGCCAGTATCTCGCTTTCTTTTCGGGTTTGCTCAAGTGTTTCTTTTTGCTCATCTATCTGTTTCTGAATATCTTTACATTCAGCTTCGTCGGCCTCAATATCTTTTAACAATTCCAGAGACTGAGTTTCTATCTTGGAATTGTCGGCCTTGGTTGTATTGAGCTGAGTGAGAACAGCGGCATACTCTTTATTCGTTTTTGCGCTGTTGAGCGAAGTTCTTAATCTGGCTATTATTTCATCTTTGGTTTTGAGCTCTAATTCCAGGCGGTCGAATTGGACCTTAGTTAGCTGGACTTCCTCTTTCTTGGCTTCGAGGGCGTTTTGAAGACTTCTGATCAGATTTTCCTGAATTACTACATTTCTTCTGCATCTTGTAAGTTTTGCCTTTTCGGCCCGCAGGCGGTTTTCAACACTTTGAAGTTTTAGCAGCCCATTTAATACAGGTCCCATTTAAGCTCCTTTACGACAGCTTTAAAGTTTTAAGCCCTTTATTATCCATACTATTCTTTCAGTATGCAATAAAAATTTCATTTTTCTTTTTGGCAGGCGGGCCATATAATGATTTTACTATGAAAGAGCTGTTGAGAAATCTCATTCAAGCTGAAACTACTGTCGAAAAGGGTGAATTAACTGCAGCAGAGGTAATTTCTGCTGAGTTTCGCCGATCGGGCATAGACTCCAGAATCGATAGCTGGGACCAAACCAAAGCAAATATTGTAGCAAATATTGAGTCCACGGGGCGCAGGTCCGGGCTGCTTTTTGCCTGTCATCTTGATGTTGTCGGTCCGGGCGAGGCCGCCTGGGAGCATCCGCCTTTCACTGCGGTTGAACGCGACGGCAAAATCTATGGCAGAGGCTCCGTGGATATGAAGGGCGGAACCGCTGCGGCAGTTACCGCTATCAGACAAATCGTCGATTCCGGCGTCAAATTGCAGGGCGATATTATCTTCTCAGCAGTTGCAGGCGAAGAGACCGATAGTGCCGGCGCCAGAAGGTTTGTTGATGACAAAGGCTGGCTGCCGGAGCTTGCCGGAGTGGTTATCCCTGAGCCGACGGATTTCGAGATTGTAACCGCCCATCGCGGGATGTTGTGGCTCGAAGTTGCAACCAAAGGAAAAGCCGCCCACAGCTCGGCCCCGCAATTGGGCGTGAACGCAATAGGCTCGATGCGGCTGATTTTGAATGAGCTGGAAAGTTACGAAATCAAAGCCGAGCCGCATAAGCTGCTGGGTACGTGCTCGATGAGCATCAATACAATCGCCGGCGGCAAAGCGATGAACGTTGTGCCGGATAAGTGCAGCATCGGAATCGATATTCGCACTCTTCCCGGGCAAAATCATCAGGCTATCATTGCTGATTTAGAAAAAATCTGCACAAAGTTAAGAACCGATAACAAGCAATTTGAAGCGGCGGTTTCTGTAATACGCCAGATGAAGTCGATGGAAACCGATTGCAGTTGCGACTTTGTTAAGGATTTTTGCTCCGTGATTGGAACCGATAAAACAAAAGCCGTTGGCTTTACTACGGACGGCCCTTATTTCGCCTCACTCGGCAGCCCCGTCGTTATTTTCGGGCCGGGCAAGCCCCATCTATGCCACAAGCCGGATGAATATATCGACGTCGCTGACCTTGAAAAAGGAGTAGAGCATTATAAAAATATCATCTTAAAATTCCTGACCTGACGCTGCGCTCGGTTATTTCAAACCCCTTTTAAGCTGTGTATTTGAATGCTTTGTAATTCCTTATATCCCAAATACTTGCGGCTGTGCAAGCAAGAAAATCTAAAGAAACTACACAAGTATTCCGATAAATCTATTGACTTTTGCAGTTTTATCTGATAACATAAATTTCTAAGGAGTTCTGTTTGTAGAGAGAGTTTGAAAGACGCTGTTTTTCTGTATTGAGGGATATGATATGAAAGCAAAACACAGAGTGATAATTACAATGTTCCCGTCCAATTATAGCGAGATATAATAATCTTTTTGAATTGAAGGAGAAAAAAATGAGTAGAAAACTGCTTTCTTTGGCGATTGTACTATTGATTGTTTGTGTTCCTCTGGTAGTGTTGTTCGTCTGCACTGGTGCAGGCTATGCAGGTGGACCTCCAGGATTCGAAGGGGCAAATCCATCCGACCAGGCAGAGGAGGCTATAGATGCCCACAAACCTATTACTCCCGGCGGTAAGTATGAAAGATTAGTCTTTATTCATTATGCCAAGGGTGGTATCCCCGGCCCGCCTGACAAGGGCGAAGACCCTTCTGAAGACCCTTCTGAAGAGCCTCCTGATGTTGACAATGACTACTACGAACTATTGAGTACTTGGTGGGATGTTTCGGTTGGCAGCATTCCATTCTTGATTGACCTTGACTATGCGCCGACAGGCTCAATTGGAGAGATTATGGCCGGTTTTGACGCCTGGGATGATGCAACGAACATTGAGCTTTTTGACGAGCCGCAACCAGACTCCAGTGCAGCCCCTTCGACGAATACTCCCGACTTTGTGAATACCGTGTCTTGGAGACGGATCGTTCCTCCCAGTGCGATTGCGGTGACGTTTACTTGGTATAACCCCTCGACTCTTAAGACGGTTGACTGCGACGTAGTCATGAATACGAAGCATAAGTGGGGAATAGACGAAGATGGTGAAGGGACGGTTTTTGTCCTCGAAGGCGCCTTTGACGTCTGCAACATTTTCACCCATGAAGCAGGGCATGTAGTTGGCTTAGCCGACCTGTATGATGAAAGTTACAGAGAATTGACCATGTTCGGCTATGGCTCAAAGGGTGAAACTCAAAAAATCAGCTTAGAGGATGGTGACAAGTGGGGATGTCAGGAACTCTATGACCTCCCATAGTTCTCTGACATGGCAGAAATAAATACAGGACAGACAAATCCCCCGGCTTCGGGGGATTTTTTTGGGCTTTGAAGTCCCGGACTTGAAGTGATGAAAGACCTGAGGGTTATGACCTTTCACCGGGATTTTGTTTTAAGAGGCCAGATGGAGTCTGGCATTGGCTGCTTTAGAAGAGATATCGTCGAGCTTGAGAAAAGAGCCGCTGTGGCGGAGAAAACTATCGAGCAAGTCCTCATGGAAAGAACAGACGAATGGATGACTATTCCCGGGGTTGAGGGCACTGGTATTGGGCTTTTCGAAGATAAGCCTTGTATCAGGATTTTTGCATCCGTAAAAGCACAGGAAATGCGAGCTAAGATTCCATCAACCATCGAAGGCTATCCTGTTATTATTGTAGAAACGGGAACCTTTCACGCACTCGAACAGCAGTAGTCCAACCTGACAAAACTCACACGCCATTATAAGCCTCCCCTCTTTCTGTTTTCTGAAATTTCTGGCTTGATTTTTGTTGGGGTGGTGGAGTCGACTGTTGGGGAAATGATGCCTCAATAAAGCAACATTTCCGAAAGAGCCTCCGATTTGGGGCCTGTTAAAAAACCGATGTACAATTCTCGGGATGTTTGTTATACACATATTTCGAAAAATGCCGTACAGCTTTTCAACAACCGGTATTTAGATGATTCAAAGAGGAGACAAGAATGGATCGACTGGAAAAAATATCCGAGCATCGTGAGAAGGCACATCAGAAATTGCTGTCTCTCAAATCCAAAGTTTACGAGGCGTTTCTTGAGATGGGAAAGGCGGCCTATTGTGATGGGGCGCTGCCTAAGAAGACCAAGGAATTGATAGCGGTCGGAATCTCAGTAGTCATCGACTGCGAATCGTGCATGCAGTGGCATATCGAACAGGCGGCCAAAGCCGGGGCTTCTATGGAGGAGGTTCTTGAAGCGGTAGAGGTCGGAATTGAAATGGGCGGCGGCCCGGCAACCGTCTCGGCAAGATTTGCCCTTGAAGTGATGGAAGCAGTTTACAAAGAGTCGCAATAAAATACTCTATAAGAGATTTTGGTTTTATGATTACAATTGGATCAATTGTCGATTACCCAGATATGGTACCTCAGATCGCAAGATGGCTATACAATGAATGGAGTTATCTTGAACCAGATACTTCTGTAGAAAAGTGGACAAAATCAATTCGTGAAGAAATTTATAAAGACCGTATTCCTGTTATGTTTGTAGCTCTGGATAAATCCAATCCAATCGGATGTATCGCACTGGTCAAGAAAGATACAGCTACATCGATGGATTTCAGTCCCTGGTTGGGGGCATTCTATGTTGCTGAGGATTATCGAGGCCGAGGTGTTGGGCTTAGGCTTGCTCGTCACTTGATCCATTGTGCTAAAAACTTTGATATCCCTATACTCTATGCCTGTGTAACGGATAATAGGCTTAGAAATATTGCTCATCGACGTGGTTGGAATACGGTAGGGCAAGAATTTTATAAAAACCGTTTGGTTACAGTTATATCGCTGGAATTAAATACATGATTTACTCTTGAGGTAGAGGTCACAAATGCAAAAACTAACATTTTATATATTAGATGTATTTGCAGAGGAAAAATATGCCGGCAATCAGCTTGCGGTTGTCCGGGATGCGGCGGCTCTGTCGGATAGCCAAATGCAGCGGATAACCAAAGAGATGAACTATTCGGAGACGACGTTCATCCTCTCAGAAGAACAACGAAATGGCGGATATGATGTTCGTATTTTCACGCCGACAGCGGAAGTGCCTTTTGCCGGGCATCCGACTTTGGGGACCGCCTTTGTAATACAGCACGAAATTATGAAAGAACCCGCCGAGACCGTAATCCTCAATTTGAAGGTCGGCCCGATTCCCGTTACTTCAGGTTCCGGCGGAAAAGAAAATGATATCTTATGGATGAAACAAATGGACCCGACTTTTGGCCTGACTATCGAGCCGGGTCCCATTTCGAGAGTTTTGGGTCTGGATGAATCGGAAATAGACGATAGATTTATTGTTCAGGAGGTCTCTACCGGGCTGCCTTTTATCATCGTTCCGCTGAAGAGTCTGGATGCTGTGAAACGGACCAAAGTAAACAGAGATGAATGTTTCAAGCTGATTGAAGATACACAAGCCAAGATGATTCTGATTTTTTGCCCTGAAACTTATAATCGGGAAAACGACTTGAATGTCCGGGTTTTCTGTGACTACTTCGGCATATCGGAAGATCCGGCCACCGGGAGCGGGAATGGTTGTTTAGCCGGGTATTTAGCGAAACATCGTTATTTTGGGAACGACAAGGTCGACATCCGGGTTGAACAGGGCTATGAGATATCAAGACCGTCACTGCTCTATCTAAGGGCGGAAAACAAGCAGGGAAAAATCGATGTGTCTGTCGGCGGAAAGGTCGTAATGGTTGCAAAAGGGCAATTGTTATAAAGCACGTTTCGGCAGCAGGAAAATATGCGATGAAAAAAGACGGAATATACCTCAGGACGATGCCGTGAGATGGTACGAACGATGAACCTGAATGAACGAATAAGGACCATGTTAAAAGAGCAGGGGGGCGATCTTGTTGGTTTTGCCGATGTATCTGATTTGCCTGTGGACATGACGGGAGGGCTTCCCGCCGCTGTCTCTATCGCAGTCAGACTCGATCCATCGGTGGTCAGCGAGATATCGCTTGGCCCTACACAACGCTATTATAGAGAATACGGCAGGGTCAACGAACTCCTGGGAAAGCTGTGCAGGCAGATAGCCGATTTATTGACAACTTGCGGCAGGCAGGCTGAGGCTATTGAAGCGACGACGGAAAATTTCGATACTCGCACACTGAGTATGCCCATACAGCACAAGACTATTACCACGCGGGCCGGGCTCGGATGGATCGGCAAGTCGGCGTTACTTATCACGGAAGAATACGGGCCGGCGGTTCGGCTTGGTTCTGTATTGACGGATGCACAATTCGAAACGGGCAAACCGATAGATACGTCACGCTGTGGCGACTGTCACAGGTGTGTGGACCGTTGTCCCGCCGGGGCGATAGCTGGGCCCAATTGGAGTATTGGTGCTTCGCGGGAATCGATATATGATGCCTTTTCGTGCCGGGACACAGCCATGAATCTGTCGAAGCATCAGGGCATAGATTCGACGATTTGCGGAATATGTATCAACGCTTGTCCGTGGACGCAAAAATATATTTCGCGAGTATCGAGCCCTTGAGGAATTTGGCCGGTCCTTTCTTTCGCCGCCGAATTACTCGCGTTCTGTCTGCCATGGCTCCTGGTGGCCGGGAAGCTCGCCGGGTTTGGGCGTAGCCATGGTAATGGGCATCTTGACGGATATTTTTTCGGAACTGCGAACGACTCTGCCCAGCTTTTCTTTGGTTACCCGGACAGGCTCGGTAATAAGTTCGGGGACACTGTAGGTCCAAAGGCATGAATCATAATATGCCGGATCTTTCTGGGGCAGCCGTATCGGCTTGTGTACTTTGCCGTTTGTCTCTACGTAAGCGATATATATTCTGGTGAAAACGCCGCTGTCTCTTTTGCTGCTGAAGACAATCCATCGGCTGTTACTCGACCAGCTATGCCAGCTTTCACTTTCGCTGCTGTTGATATCGAGCCGGCGGTGTTTGTACTCGCCTGTTTGTTGAGCTGATTCGAGGTCCATCATATACAGGTCGCTGCTGTGCCGGTGAACGGGGAAGCAGCCGTAATCGCACATGCAGAACAGCAGCCGGCGGCCATCCGGGCTGACTCGGGGCAAAAGGATACTGAGGCCCGTATCCTCGGCGGAAAGCACCGATTCCAGCGGGCCCCACTGGTCGCGGTCGATGTCGTAACTGGCACGGACAAGATCGTACTTGATTTGGTCGTATGATTCGGGAACGACTTCTCTGTCCGACCACGTCATCGGCGCGCTGCAGAAGTATAAGTACCGGCCGTCGGCAGACCAGGCCGGATACGTTTCGAGCCGGTCTTTTCGGGCAAGATCCGATGTGGTTTTCACAGTTTTTGAGTCGACCAGATAATAAGCCATCACGGAATCGAAATCCATTACATCCCGGACCTCGCTTGCGGCCGAATGAAAGAGTTGCCTGACTTTGTTTACGGAAAATGCGGCGACCCGTCCGCTCGGGTGCCATGAGGTATATCCGAATTTTGTTCCAATCTTGTGGACTCTGTTACCTTCGACCAGCAAAGCCGAGCTGCCGTAATTTGCGCTGCGAATGCCTATGAGCATTTTTTCGGCACGGTTTCCGCAGAAAGTATGGCAGTTCACACAACCGTTCTTGAAATATCCATTATTTAATATTGTTGATTCATCAAAGCTGCTAAGATTACGCTGATAGATGCCCATATTTCTCCATGTGCCATGGCCCGGTCGAATCTTTCGATATACGAGAAAAGTATCAATGTCCTCAGGAGCTATCTGGGAGGTTAGGGATTGAAGGCGGGACCACCCGATATTTTCTCCTTTGGAAGATGACGCGGCAGCACTGGATTCGACATAGACATCCATATTGAGTTGCCGGCCCCGGTTTAGACCAAGAAGCTCATGCCAGGCTTGCTTCGGAATCACAATCGTGGGTTTCTTGCTGAATATCTCTATAGGTTTTCCATTTTCGGAGTATATTTTTACGAAGTAGCCTGCTCCATCCTGTTGTATGACAAAGTTCAGGGGTGCGATGTTAGGCGGGATAACACTGCCGGCGAAATCCGGCTGGACTTGTGCAGGCCGGTCGATGGAACTGTATTGTTTTATCGTATATTTTTTGCCGTGATAGTAACAAAGCAACGACATAGCTATAAGTGCGCATGCGATTATCGCGTAAATAAGTTTAGCTTTTGTGGTTTTATGTAATTTTGCTTTCATACGCTTATGCGATTGAGTCATTTGTTCGAGCCTGAAGGTGCATACATATAATAGAAGAAATAAGTATTGCGGAATTTTTTTGACAGCTCATTGAAAGCAGCTTTTTTGTCTCCACCGTAACTATTGATAAGCCGGGAAAAGTCTTCAATCTGCCGGCGCTTTTGAGGATTTGACTGGTAACCGCTCAGATTGAGAGGCTTTCCTGTTCCATACATATAGATAAGGGCCGCTTCTTCATAATGTGTGGGTAGTTCGCGATAATCGAAATCTTGTAAACGCTCAAAATTCCGGACAAGCTTGCCTAAATGCTTGTTTAACATATACCTGGCCATTAGATATTCGAAAGCCATGCGATTTTGACTGTTCCTCTCCAGAAGCCATGAAAGAGTTTTCTCCATGAGAAGGGAATAAGTAAGGCAATCCTTGTCCAGGCACAAAGAGCGTAGATGCTGAATATACTTGTCCGTGGAGAGGTCCGGGTCGGTCTCCAGAAGGTCAAGATAGTGTTTTGCCCAGTCAGCATTAAAAAGAGTCTTGCTGAGCGCGCCGAGATAAATTTTGGCGGAGCCTAAATTGCCCTTTACCATATTTATCAAGGCCAGTCGCTTCAGTACCATTGGGCGGTCCCCGAGGCCTTCGAGACATTCAGTCAGGGCATTTTCAGCTATGTTTACAACACCGATGTCTAAAAAAACATCGAAGATTTGCCAGTACATCCATTTGTATTTCTTATCGGACAGAAACAGGTAATCTGGATTTTGGGGCCAGCAGAACATATCATAGCCGAGCCTGCCCCTATGATATAAAGCTCTATTAACAGCATGGGCTATAAAGGGATCAGTTGGATAACGCTGAGCCGAGATGAGCAATTCCGGCCACATTTTGTGGAAGGCATAGTAATCGACCTTAAACCTCGTTCTAAGATTATCATTGCGGGAATAGAAAACAGTACCGCCCGCAATGGCAAACAAGAGCAATAACTCGACGACACATTTGAGTTTTGGCGAGCCGCTATACCAGGAAAATATTTTTGCCGGCAGATTGGGAAATTTGTTTCGATGCTTTTTTGCTGACTTTCTGCCAGGCCGGTTTTGTGCAAAATGCAGTCTTTTTCCGAGTGCCCGCCAGAGGCCAAATACAAGAAGTATCAAAGGCGGAAGCAGATAAAGCACATAGACTATTACCACTAATCTTTTGCGAGCTTCGTAGTTAAGAATTTTCCATGAGAAGGGCAGCAAGTTGCTGAAGGCATCGATAATACTAAATCCGAAGATCAGAACGCCCAGTACGTAGGGAATAGCGCCAGCGGATAATAAATAAAACAGGCTGAGTTTCCAGCGGGACCTGATAATCAGTTCATAGATTGCACAGATAACCGCGAAAAGCAGAAAAGCTCCGCCGGCAAGATAATAAATAATGACGGACATGAATAGATAAACGATTACACAACTAAAAACCTTATCGCGAGACAGAGTTATTTTCAGGTACAAACATACAGTAAGCAAAGCAGTTAAAAAAGCTATTGTTGTGACAAAGTGATAAGTATACTGCGTGTACAGAACAAGCAGGAGAATCGGCAAGGTAAAGCAAATCAAGTGACTTCGCAGTGAGTTTGCAGCTTTCAGCAGGTAGTCTAAGCATAGGCACATCAGCCATGCCTGGACTGTTATAACTAATGCTCCTGCCCAGGAATAATAGAAGAGTTGTGACAGGAAAGCTGAGAGATATTCGACAGGGCCACCCGGGTATGACAGAAACGGCAGGAAAAAAGACCAGCCTTTGTAAAAGACCGGGAAGTTCATAATAATTCCGGCCCCGTGATATATAAGCTTAAGATCCACATAGAGCCAGAGATAAAGATAGAAGAACGTAAAAAAGAGAAGGCTTTGCAGCAACCATCCCATGTGCCGGCTTGGATATCGCTTTATCGTTTCTGGTTCACAAGATTGCGAAACAGCGATATGCCCTGAAGATTTTGGACGCGATTTCGGCATTGCTTTCCTATATTACAGAATACTCTTATTGGAACCGAAGCAACTTTTTGAAAGCCAAAAGACGAAAACGGAATATACTATGAAATCCGACCCTGCCGTAATGGTTACAATGTTGTAATAATCATCCCGATGATGATACGAGGTCGCGCCATTAGCGGGCCTCGGCAACCTTATTACAGCAGGCTCACAATGAAATAAGTATATACGATTCGACATAGACAGCAAGCAAACAATGGCATGTGTTGTGCAAAAAAAATAAAATTAGCGACACTCAAAACAGTTGGTGTTGCCTGTCTAAAAAATCTAATGTATTCAATATGGTCTTAGAGCCTATCCAGATAAGCTTTGTGTTGCCGATATATTCAAAGGTAACATAATTTGATATGATTAAAGAATTATGGAAGTGCATTTTAGAAAATATCATGGATTGGGAAACGACTATCTTGTTGTCGATCCGAACATTCACGATGTGGATTTGACGCCGGATACAATTCGATTGATTTGCGACAGAAACTTTGGGATTGGAGCGGATGGGATTCTGTACGGCCCAATTAAGAGCGGGGACAATTTGAGCTTGAGGATTTTCAATCCCGACGGCAGCGAGGCTGAGAAAAGCGGCAACGGATTGAGAATATTCGCAAAATACTTATTTGAGAATAAGTACGTGGATAAAAAGAATTTCAGCATTGAGACATCAGGCGGAATTGTCGAAGCATATATTGAAGATGACTCGGTGAATTTGATTAAGATAAATATGGGGAAGATGACCTTCCTCAGCACAAAGATACCGGTCAGAGGCAGAGAAAGAGAAGTCGTGGATGAAGAACTGCAAATAACCCGAGTCAAATATAAGGTGACCTGCCTGTCTGTCGGCAATCCTCATTGTGTGATTCCAATGGACGAGGTGACTGAACAAAAGGCAAAAGAATTAGGGCCCGAAGTTGAGAATCACAATATGTTTCCGAATCGAATCAACATGCAGCTCCTGAAAGTCATAGACAGGGCAAATATCGAGATAAGGATTTGGGAAAGGGGGGCCGGTTATACCTTAGCTTCCGGCAGCAGTTCCTGTGCGGCGGCCGGGGCGGCTTACAAATTAGGAATGGTGGACAATAAAATAAACGTGAAAATGCCGGGCGGAAAGTTGTTGGTAGAAATCAGCGAAAACGAAGATATATATTTGACCGGAGTGGTCGAAGGAGTCTTCGAAGGATGTTTTCACTCTGACCTGAGAGAAAAGATTTTAAGAATTAAGTGACAATCTACGATAGGTGCGCTTGGGCGTAAAAAAGACAGACGTCATGGAAAAAAGGACATGGCCGAGATTGAGGCCTGCAAATAACAAAGACTGTGACAATATTGCCGACTTAGTCTACGGCATTCTAAGGGAATATGATTTGAAGCCGGACCCGGTTTGTACGGATGCCGACATTAAAGACATCGAGTCTTCTTATTTCAGCGGAGGCGGGAAGTTCTTTGTGCTCGAAACCGAAGATGGCTCGATCATCGGAGCATACGGGCTTTATCCGGTTGAAGAGCACACGTGCGAGCTTCGTAAAATGTATTTGCATAAAGCAAACAGGGGAAAAGGGCTGGGCAAGTTCTTGCTGGAAGATGCGTTGTCTAAAGCGAGGCGGCTCGGGTTCGAAAGAATGATTTTGGAAACTGCTTCGGTCTTAAAAGAAGCGATCGCTCTGTACAAGAGCTACGGTTTTGTAGAATATAATCCACAGCACATGTCAAGTCGGTGCGACCAGGCGTATCTGCTTGAATTATGATAAACACTCACCGGAGTAATGTTTCACCGCCATAATATAAAAGGCCAATTCGGTCGAGTTCCGGAAGAAATGGTGAGCTTCTGATTAAGACTGTTGGAACTCGAATTGGTCTTTGAAAACCGTTTTTAAATTGAAAACATCGTTGAAGTCGTCTATCGAATCGGTCGGTTGCGCGCTCATCCACTCATTTCGTATCATCAGCCAGACAATTTCACCGAAATCTCGCGTCGTTTTGATGCCCCATGTATTCAGCACCAGCATCGCCAATCTGCCCCACTTTTCAAGGGCTAATTTCTTCAATCCCTCGCAAAGCGTTTCGCCGCTGACGTGTTTTGGCTCGGTGGCGACGTTTTTGGCTGTATAGCCAAGCCCTTCATAGACAAACCTGATCGCCTGAGCACTGTATCGGCCATCCTCGGCGGCAATTTGTTCGAGATTTTTCTTCATTCCGGAAATCCACTCCTGTATTTCACAAGCTATCAGGCTTATGATTCGTACGATATTTTGCAATCTATATTCTAAAAAATATCTGGCCGGCAGTCAACTATATAAAGAGATTCTTGACACGCGGGAAGTTGTAGTGGAGAATTCAATCACGGTCAACAAAGGCTGTCGGTCAGGTCGAAATCACAAAATAGCTTGAAAGGCAATATATTATGTTGAAAAAAATCCTTTTCTTATCGTTGTTGCTGATAAGCCGGATCGGGTCGGCACAGGCCGGTGATTATTTTAACGCTCCTTTCGGTGAATTACTTGCCGGTTCTACCGGCAAGGTTGGTTTATGGCGGGCCTCGTCGGGGTGGAAAATAAGCCGGGACAAATCCCTGCCCGCTGAAAAGAGCGGGTCCATTATGATAAAGGCCGCCCGTAACGAAGCGGAAGCGGCGCAATTGGTCGTCCGGCCAACTGTGCCCCTGAGCGGCTTTACAGCCCGAGCCGGAGACTTGTCCGGACCCGGCGGGGCGGTTATCTCATCTGAGAGCATTGAAGTGCTTAAAGTCAGGTATGTCAATGTTGAGCTGCCGACCGACAAAAGTTCCATACCCGGTCTCTGGCCGGACCCACTGCCTCCGTTGAAAGGTGCTATAGACCTGGAACCAAATCAAAATCAGCCGTTTTGGATTCGCGTCAAGGTGCCGCGGAGTGCTCCGGCTGGAATCTACACGGGCAGCATCGAATTGGATGCACAAGATTACAACGCCAAAGTTGTGCTGCGAGTAGAGGTCTATGATTTTGTTCTTCCCGACCGGATGACCTGCACTACGGCATTTGGCTTCTCGCCGGGCAACGTGTTTCGCTACCAGAAGCTGTCCGATGCCGAACAGAGACGGCTGGTGCTCGATAAGTACTGGGCCAGCTTCAGTGCCCACCACATCTCACCTTACAATCCGGCGCCGATGGACAATATAAAGGTCACCTGGCCCGATATAAAGCCTCCGGCTCGCAAATGGGAAGGTGGCCTCGAGGTCAGAAATGAAAAACACGCCGGCACACAATCCCTCTTGCTCTTCGATGACAAAAACGATCTTAATGTTACCGCCGCTTATAAGTTTCCGATTGAGATTCCGAAAGGGGGATTGCGCCTGCGTTTTTGGTATAGAACTGCTTTGCCCGAGTACGCATTTTTAGTAACACTCAACCACTACGATGCATCGGATAAATGGATTTACGGTGGCAATAACGATATCGGCCTTGAAGGTTCCGGCCACTGGCAGCAGTTCGACCGGCTCATCAAAACCTTCCCGAAAGGCGCCAAATCGGTTCGTCTGAATCTCCGGGCTGCGTCGTGGACCGAAACCGGCGAGAATACAGGGCTGGTCTGGTTCGACGATGTTTCACTGACAAGTCCCTCTACTGGTGACGAGCTCCTGGAGGGCGGAGACTTCGAACCGCCGGCCCTTCCGCCTGTCGAGCGTGAGAAGCTCAAAGTCGAGCTGGATTTCTCAGGCTGGGACAAGGCGATGGCACGCGGAATCGACCATTACGGCTTTAACTCCTTTCGCCTGGGCATCGCCGGTCTCGGCGGCGGCACTTTTCACGCCCGCAGCGAGCCGGAGTTGCTTGGTTTTGGAGAAGATACGCCGCACTATAAGGTTCTCTTTAACTCCTACTGTACCCAAATCCAGGAGCACCTGCGTCAAAAAGGCTGGCTCGACGAGGCCTATGTCTATTGGTTCGACGAGCCTGCGCCCAGGGACTACGAGTTTGTAATGAACGGTTTTCGCAAACTCAAGGAGGCGGCCCCCGGCATTAATCGCATGTTGACCGAACAGGTCGAGCCGGAACTTATCGGTGGGCCTGATATCTGGTGCGCGATCTCCGATCAGTACCAACATGAACCTGCCGAGGAGCGGCGCAAGCACGGCGAAAAGTTCTGGTGGTATGTCTGCACGGGGCCAAAGGCGCCATATTGCACGCTGTTCATCGACCATCCCGGCACCGAGCTGAGAGCCTGGCTCTGGCAGACCTGGCAGCGTAAAATCGACGGCATCCTGGTCTGGCAGACGAACTACTGGACCAGCTCCGCCGCGTATCCGGACTCCGAGCGTCCGCAGAATCCTTACGATGACCCTATGGGCTGGACCTCCGGTTACAGCACCCCCAGGGGCGATAAAAGACCATGGGGCAATGGTGACGGCCGGTTCATTTATCCGCCCGAGGCCGCCGCCGATGCACATCCATCCGAGCCTGTTCTCGAAGGACCGGTTGACAGTATTCGCTGGGAAATGCTGCGCGACGGCATCGAGGATTACGAATACCTGGTTATTTTGAAAAAACTTATCGAAGCCAACGAAGATAAACTCAATACCGGCCGGCTGCGGACATACAATGCCCTGCTCGATGTACCGGTGAATATTACAAGTGATATGACTACTTTCACTAAGGACCCGGCTCCAATCGAGGCCCGCCGGGACCGGATAGCTCAAGCTATATCCGAGCTCAGCAAGCTGTGAATTTTTAACTTGATTTCCATTGCTTATTGAAAGGATGAAAGATGCAATTTGAACCCAATATGGCCCCCGTTTTCAGCATAATTTTTTTAATATTCATGATACCTTTAGTGCTGATAATTGTCGCTGTAAAGATTTTAATCTTCTGCAAGATATTTTCCAAGGCCGGCTACAGTTGGGCCCTTGGCCTTTTAATGCTCGTACCAATAGCGAATATCGTTATGCTCTTTGTTCTTGCCTTCGCCGAATGGCCGATTGAAAGGGAACTGCGCTCTTTTAGACAGCAAAATCAGGTGGCGTGATATCGTAGACGCCCAAATAGTCTCATTCTCCCCGCTTTCAAAGCCGGCAAGACGGGTGCAACTGCTCAAACCGGACGCGTCCCCGGCATAAAATATATTTAACAACACAAAGGGCTCGAGTTAGGAAAATGTCGAAAAAGTGTGAGTAATTTGCCTGGCTCGCGCATAATATTTAATAGGAATATATGCAGAAAAGGAAAATTGGTCAAGTGCCTGAGAAATTAGAACAACAAAGCTGGGCAGGATTTGCTGAAGGTAATGCCGATATATGGCGAGAGTTTATCGACCGGGAGATTCCACGGCTTTATGGTTTGTTCATGGGTCGCTGGCCGAATCGCTCACTTGCCGAGGAGTTGCTGCAGAAAACGATTTTTGACGCTGTGCGGGGACGCGGCAGCTATGATCCGGCGAAAGGCTGCCCCGAAGACTGGATTCTCGGTATCGCAAGGAACAATATCCGTCTGGAGATCAGAAGGCGGGCAAGCCGTCCGAGCATTAATGGTGAAATCAGCCGCTATTTTGAGGCTATGGATACGAAGCTGTTGCCCGATGAAGTGCTGGAACGAAAGGAAATGACTGAGATTGTCCGTTCGGCACTAAGCAGATTGGAAAGTAAAGAAAAAGCGGTCTTAGAGGCCAAATACATCGAAGAACTTTATGCGAACGATATCGCCCGGCAAATGAATACGACAGAAAAAGCAGTATACAGTCTGTTATATCGAGCAAAAATATCTCTGCGTAAAGAGCTTGAACGACTCGCGTCTCTGAATAAGAAAGAGGAAAAATGATGAAACAAAACAACGACAATCTATCGAGCGACGATTCTGTTACACAACTGGATAAAAACTTCTCACGTCTGTTGAAACTAAGCGGCCAGTCAAACAAGCCCAGCAGGAAATTTGCCGCGGAACTAATAAACGGCACTCTTAATGAATTGAAGCAATTGGAAGTTAAGAAGGCAGATTCGAAGAATGTCACGATCCGATCCGGCTGGTTGGAGAAAGCCATGGGCTGGGCTGCTATGATTGCAGTGGCCTGCGGCGCAGGACTTGTCGTTGTCATATCCGTTTTCCTGAAAATGAACTTATTATTAGAAATCGTCGTTGTTCTAACCATGGTCTTTAACTGGCTCAGTTATCTTGGAGGACGCATATAATGAATTCCGAGCAGCCAAATAGAGTAAGTGTCATTGATCCGGTCACTCCCGCAATCGACAGGGTAAAGTTAATACTTTTCAGACCTTTCGACTTGCGCAAGTGGTTTGTCATCGGCTTTTGTGCCTGGTTGGCCTATTTGGGAGGCGGCGGTGGTGGAGGCGGCGGTGGCGGCAGTGGTCATCCCTACAACGTGCCACATAAACAAAATGAAGCGCGAGAACAAATAAGACAAGGCGTTGAGACGGCAAGAAATTATGTTTCGAACAACCTGTACTGGATTATACCGGCAACTGTGACTGTCGTTGTTTTAATAATTCTCATTGGCCTTTTGGTAGTCTGGCTCAACAGCAGGGGCAAGTTCATGTTTCTTCACTGCGTGGCGACAAATAAGGCCCAAGTCGCAGTCCCCTGGCATAAATTCAGGCAGCAGGGCAACAGCCTGTTCCTCTTTCGAATCGTGCTGGGGATAATCAGCTTAGTTGTTGTGGTCGTGCCTGTCATTGGCATTGTCGCGCTGGTTATTATGATGATATCCGGCACGGCACCCGGCATAGTTTCTATCCCCGGGATTGTAATTTTAGGCCTCACTATCTTTGCTCTTTTAATATTGCTGTTTTTGGTGAAGAAGTTTACTTTTGATTTTGTCGTGCCTATTATGTCTTTGCGAATGTCGAGCTGTATGGCCGGCTGGCGTGAATTTATGACCATTCTGTCGGCGAACAAGCTTCGCTTTACCCTCTACCTGCTTTTCCAGATTGTTATAAAAATAGTGATAGGAGCAATAGTCGGCATCGGCTTTTGCATAGGCTGCTGCTTCTGCTGTGCAAGCTGCCTGCTGTTAGTACCATATATCGGCACAGTTATACTATTGCCTGTATTGGTTTTCACGCGGGCTTATTCTCTCTGCTACCTGCAGCAGTACGGCCCTCAGTTCGATGTATTCCGAACTGAAATAGAGGCTGTCGAATCTGTTTGACAATCCATGAATGACGAGTATGAATATCCCCCCTGGCTTTGACTTTGCCGGGGGGGGGCTTACATCAGTGGATGTTTACTTTCCGGCACTCGTCCAATCCTCTTGCCTGACGCCGTGATATGTTCTCACGACATATTCGAATTCCTTTGTCGATCTTGGCTGCAAATCAAGCGTGAACTTGACCGTGTCCAGGTCAACCTTCTCGAACGCACCGAAGTCGCCGCTGTTGTCGATGTTCCAGTACTGCGTGTTTAAGTTGCGTTTTATCTCGACCCTGACGTTAATGTCACGGGTATTCCTGACTTCTATCCTGAACGTATGAATTTCATCCCAGCCGGAGATGTCGTCACGGCGATCGAATCTGTAGTTTTCCGTCTTGAAATCCATCAGCTTCGGCTCGACGACCACGTTGGCAACCGGCCCAAGGTTCAGTTCCACGTCTTCATCCACGGGGATATACTTAAACGAAGATTGGCCTGTGTATGATAAATGTCCATTATCACCGGCGCCTCGATAGACTTTCAGCATCCCGCCGGGGATGGGAGTCTCGCCGAGCTTGTGCTCTTTATCGTTCTTGAAGCTGAGGAACCGAACGACGCTCGGCCCGTACCGCTGCTCCTCATATTTGTAGAGATTGACGACAGGCACCTGGTCCACGTCGAAACTGAGCAGCCTTTTGGACCAGCCGGTGGGAATCGTCTCGGTGCCCTCAATCGTGTACAGAAAATATTCACTTAGACCTTCCTTCTTAACCTCTTTGGGCTTAGGTGCCTTAGGTTCCGATGATCGCGCGTCCGCAAACACTGCCTGACCCAGCATTCTTTTAGCCTCTTTCTCCACACCTCCTTCGAGTTTATCTCCCGGGACGATTTGGCCCGGGCGGCCGTATGGATATTGCCGGCGGGCAAGCTCGGCAATCTCATCGAGGAGATGGACTTTGCCGACTATGAGGCGCGTCTGGGCGTTTTCGTAATCTTCGCCGCTGTTGTTAGTGACTCGCACATAGCCCTTCAGACGCATGGTCTTTTCATCTTCGGTTAATGTCCCCATATAGAACGCCCGCCAGGACAGGCCGCTGGTCAGATACGAAATCTCAACCGGCACTTTTCCGGATACGTCGCTCTCAACGTTCCACAGGCCGAGGTTCCTGACTCTCGGCGGATAAACCAGTTCGGCGATGTCAATTTTGTCCGCGTTGGCTTTAGGTAGCATCTCCAGGCTGGTCGGGTCTATAAGCGTATTGGCCCATGAGAACTGCAGCTTGTTGTCCCCGTTTTTCAGTGTCAGCGCTCTGCTTTCGCGTACCAATGTCATATCCGCCGAGTTATAAATTGTAAGCTGCACCGTATCCCGCGAAGGTAATGTAACCAAATCGACTTTTGCATTGGTAGTGCCGGCTACGGTTGCGATTATCAGCAGCAGAATTATAAAGTGTTTCATTTTACTGGCCCTTTAATTCTGTTTTCTGTCATCTTTCACCCATCTCCTGCTTGTTTACGGGCGCCAATCTTCTTCTCTGGTGCCGTGGTATGTTCTAAGGACATATTCGAATTTCTTTGCCGACCTCGGCTGCAGGTCGAGCGTGAACTTAACCGTATTGAGATTGACCTTCTCGAACGCACCGAAATCGCCGCTGTAGTCGATATCCCAGTACTGCGTATTAAAGTTGCGTTTTATCTCGACCTTGACGTTGATGTCACGGGTATTCCTGACTTCTATCTTGAACGTATGAATTTCATCCCAGCCTGAGATGTTGTCTCGACGGTCGAATCTGTAGTTTTCCGTCTTGAAATCCATCAGCTTCGGTTCGACAACGAGATTGGCGACCGGCCCGAGGTTCAGCTCAACATCCTCATCGACTGGGATATACTTGAACAAAGACTGGCCGGTGTATGATAAATGCCCCTGGTCGCCTGCGCCTCGATAGACTTTCAGCATCCCGCCGGGGATGGGTGTTTCACCGAGCTTGTGCTCCTTATCGTTTTTGAAACTCAGGAACCGAACGACGCTCGGCCCGTATCTTTCCTCTTCGAATTTATACAGATTTATGACCGGCACCTGGTCGACATTAAAACTCAGCAGCCGTTTAGACCAGCCGTTAGGTATCGTTTCAGTTCCCTCAATCGTATAAAGAAAATATTCGCTGAGGCCTTCCTTTTTGACCTCTTTCGCTCGGATCGACTTGCCAGCAATTGCCTCCATCATTACCCTGCCTCTGCTTGTTGATTCTTCGAGCGGAGCCGGCATTGCCGGCGGTGCGATTACCTGCCCCGGTCGGCCGTAAGGGTACTGCCGCCTCGCAAGCTCTGCGATCTCGTCGAGAATATGGACCTTGCCGACAATCAGGCGGGTCTGGGCATTCTCGTAATCCTCGCCGCTGTTGTTGGTGACGACCACATAGCCTTTAAGCCGCATTGTCTTCTCATCCTCGGTGAGCGTGCCCATATAGAATGCCCGCCACGACAGGCCGCTGGTCAGATATGTAATTTCCACCGGCACTTTGCCGCTCACGCCGCTGTCGATATTCCACAAGCCAAGGTTCGTGACTCGGGGCGGATAGGTCAGATCGGCGATGTCAATCTTGTCCGCATTGGTCCTGGGCAGCATCTCCAGGCTGGTCGGGTCAATGAGCGTATTGGCCCAGGAGAATTGGAGCTTGTTTGCTCCATCTTTGAGTGTTAGCGCTCTGCTTTCACGCACTAACGTCATATCAGCCGAATTATAAATGGTAAGCTGGACTGTATCCCGCGAAGGCAATGTCACCAAATCTACTTTTGCCAGGCTGATGCTGCTCATTGCCGTCAGTATCAATAACACTATTGCTATACGTTTCATTTTACTGCTCCTTTACTATAAAGGATTTCATCTCATTATCTTCTAACTGGCAACTGTGGCTCTGCTCCCGGCCTTAGATGCCGGCGATGGTAGGTCATCTTTAACTCCTTCACGGCCGGACCAGCCTGGCTGCGGGCGGGCAGTTGAATCTCGAACTCGAGCGTATTGGCATCCTTCTTTTCATACTTCATATTGCAGCTTTCCATGTCCCACTGGCCCGGTATGTGCTGGATCATCGTCAGTTCAGCGACGCTGTCTTTGAAATTCTCAATCTTGGCGGTGATTTGCTCATTGGTATCATAAAGAACAACATCGCCTCTACTATTTTTATGTGTAACAACACGGGTGTCCTGCATTTTCCGCTGGGTCACGACGATGTCACGGCTGTCGCCTATATAAAGCTCCATCTTCTCGCCGACCGGCACCAATCCGGTCACATCCTCACCCAGGAAGATAGTGCTCTCGTGACCATCGTCCTGGAAGAGCCTTGCTTTACCGCCCCACAGGGCAAACTCGCCTAAATTGCTTTTGGCTTCATTGACTATGCGATAACTGACCGGGATGCCCACGTTTTGATTCTCCAGCTTCTCCGGGTCCCACGGCAGCTTGGCGGCATCGAACTTCCAGACCTTCGTAATCGGCACCTTAGGAGACTTTAGAAACAGCATCTGCTTGGTCTCCTCGTGGTCGATTCCCTGCTCGAAGGCCTCGCCGTAATCCAGCAGCACGCGGGCCTTGTCGAAATCTTCGCCGGAGAAGTTCCTCAGCACCAGGTAGCTCTTCAAGTCCACAAAAGTCTCTGCCTTGTCGGCGATCGCCTTGTAAGTAATCAGCCTGTCGATATTGCTCAGAAGATAGCTGATTCGTACCGTCTCGGCGTAGTCGCTGTCGCTGCTGATGTCCCAGACGAGAGCAGCTTCATTGGGTGGATAACTGACACTAAGAAGAGTCACCTTGTCAGAATGGTCGAGCGCTCTTAGCCGAATCGAGTCGGCGTCGATGAAGACTCCTTTCCATGAGAAATCAACCTTGTTAAGCCCTTTCTGCAGTGTCAGCACGCGCTCTTCCTCAATCAGCGTAGCCCTGGGATTATCCAGTCGAATCACCGTAGCGGCCCGCTCAGGCAGTGCTACGAGCTTGATTCTGCCGTGAGAGATTGCGCTGCAAACAAGCAGCAGCACAATTACCGTTAGTTTGTTTCTTTTGTCGTTCATAATTTAAGTCTCCTAAATTTTGTTTTTATTGCCTTAGCGATTCTTCTCTCGTACCGTGATATGTTCTGACCGTATATTCAAGCGTCTGCTTACTGCGAGGCTCGAGTTCCAGCATAAAACGAGCGTGCGTTGCATCGTGTTTTTCGTAGGGGGTCTCGGACTGCAATGTCCAGTAAGCGGTGCCGAAGCCGCGAGTGATTTCGATCTGTATCGGCAGGGTTCGCGTGTTTGTAATTTCTATTTTCCAGGCGCGAATTTCGTCCCAGCCGGAAATGTTGTCTCTGTTGTCGAAGATGTAGTTCTCTGTCTTAAAATCCATCAGCTTCGGTTCGATCTCAACCAATCTTGCCGGCCCGAGGTTAAGCTCGACCTCTTCATCCACAGGAATGTACTTGATTTCTGTGCCGCCGACATAAGACAGATAGCCCTGTTCGTCGGCATGGCTGTATATCTTCACGTTCCCGTTCGGGATCGGCGTCTGGCCCAGGTTGTGCTTTTCATCGTTTGCGAACTTAACGAATCTGATTGCCTGGTTGCCCCAGCGCTGTTCATCGTATTTATACAAACTCTCGACGGCGATATCTTCGGCCTCGAACGAGAGCAGCCTTTTGCCCCATTCGTTCGGGATGGTTTCGGTTCCCTCAATCGTATACAGGAAATATTCGCTCAAACCTTCTTTTCTGATTTCTTTAGCTTTCAAATCTGCAAGCTCATTCAGACGCCGTCCGAGCATCTCTGTTTTGTATTCTCCGTTAGTAGCGCTCACATCTTTCTTGCTCGTATCTTCGTCGTATCCAATCATTCCCGGCCTGTCATAAGGATATTGGCGTTTTGCCAATTGAGCGATTTCGTCGAGGATGTGGACCTGGCCAACAATCAGACGGGTCTGGGCGTTGTCATAATCTTCGCCGGAGTTGTTGCCGAGACGAACGTAGCCCTGCATTTTCATCGTCTTTTCGTTCTGCGAAAGCGTGCCCATATAAAACGCCCGCCAGGACAGGCCGCTCGTGAAATATGTAATCTCGAACGGTACCTGGCCGCTGATCTCAGAACGAATGAGCCAGCGGCCAAGCTCCCGCAGCCTCGCTGGAAATACTAATTGCTGTATGTCGATTTTGCCCGCCTGCTCCAGCGGCTCCAGAGACAGCGACGTCGGGTCAATCAGCGTATTGGCCCACATGAACTGCAGCCAGTTCCAGCCTTTTTTAAGCGTCAGGTTCCGCCGCTCCCGGACCAGCGTCAAATCCGCCGAGTTATAAATCGTAAGCTGCACCTTGTCCCGTCTTGGCAATGTCACCAACTCGATCGCGCTTGCCGGCGCAAAAGGAGGCTGCTCCGATACGTATGCTTCTGCAGTTTCGGCAGTGGCGACATCGCGTGCACGTCCCTTAGTCGGAGCTATCAAGTCTGATGTTTCTTTGGCGACGATTTTTGTTGCAGCCTCTCCCTGAGCCGACTCGTCGGCTGCTGCCATCTCCATCTTTGCATCAGAGCCCTGCGCCAACATTCTCACCGGCGAATCCGCTTGTGCTTCGCGTCCGTTTCCTAATTCGTTGCTTACAGTCCTGCCCTTAGACTCCGGCTCTCTCGCAAATTCCCGCTGTGTCGATTTGTCTGTGTTCAGATTACTCATAATCAGCACAAAACAGGCGACCACTACCGCAGCGACTGCTCCGATCCAGGGCGACTTGTAAAATGGAACGACCTTTTGACGTGCCGCTTGTCCGGCTTGCTCCAAAACCTGAGAAATCAATGCCTCAGGTACGTGCGCATCTTCCCGAAGCAGGTCGAGTGCGGCGAACTTTTTAATTATCTGCTCCAAACGCTCCCTGCACTCGGCACAGCCTGCCAGATGTTCGGAACTTATGTTCTGCTGCTCTTCCGAGCTTAATCCGAATCGGTATTCGATTAGTACGTTTTCTGTAAGATGATTTTCCATATCGTTTCTACTTAAATCTCAGGCAACTTCTGCGCCAGCGTCCTAAGTGCTCTGAACATTTGTGTTTTCACAGTTCCGACCGAGCAGCCTAAAACCTCTGCCACATCGGGGTAACTGAGCTGCTGATAGTACGCCAGAACAAGCGTTGCCCGCTGCCTTGCGGGTAATAACTCTATCGCCCGCCTGACCTGTTCGGTCTGCTCGGCCTTCAACGCCTGCTCGGATGGATTACACGAATTATCCGCAAGAGCGACCGCACCTAATTGCTCGCTGTTCGGATTGTCGCAATCGAGCTGCTGATTCAGCGATACTGCTTTGATGCGTTTGCCTTGGCGCATCCCGTCTAAAGCTACACGTGTGGCGATCTTGAAGAGCCAGCCCTTAAATTGAGGGCCGCGAAATGTATGGGCTTTTTCATGCACTCGTTTGAATGTCTCCTGAAAAAGGTCCTCGGCTTGTTCTCGGTTTCCGCTCATTCGTATCAAATATCCCAAAACGCTATCACCATATCGGCGTACAAGCTCACCGAACGCTGCCGGGTCGCCCCGGCGATGGGCGTCGATTAAGCTTTTGTCCGTATTTTCCATCGAGGCTATTAACTCCATCTACCCTTAAAGACGTCTATGGCAGCCCTCCGGTTGACAAAGAAGAATAAATATTTCAATATCCGCGTATTGCGGGCGAAATGGATGGTCGTGTTCGATTCTATTGTAATTCACTATATGAGAATTCACTTTGTTACCTTATCCTGTTTTTCCAGTCGACTACGTCTTTATCATTGCATAAGACTCTCTGCTTCACCCGCCAGTATAGACGTCTATCATATATCAATGGTTGACATGTGGTAAAGTAAAGTTTATGTAAAATCTGCTTTGACCGTTCGTTTCTGAATCCAACCGTAATACCCACTTTGGTATTTCGGGGCCGGCAAGCCGTTTGCGTTTGGACGGCTTCTTTGCCGTCGGCGTCGCTGATGAATCGTTTGCTTTCTGTGCTAAACTGCTACGGCCGATAAGAGCTGGCTTATCTGTTCTGTTATTCGGGCTTTTAATTGTCGGCGCTTCATTTCACCTTCGGGACCGGTTTATTCATCGCCCAGAATACGGCGTTGATAAGCATTTGGCGGAACGGCGCATTCTGGAAATCGTCCGGGTGGCCGAGCGATGTGTAAAAAATGCGGGATTTCTTGTATTGATTGGTCCAGGCAACCGGCTCGGGCTCCTTATCGGGAATCGTGCCGACCAGCAGCCGCTTTGTCGACTCGCCCAAAGGCCTGACCTCGTATAGCGAGCCATTGCTTAAGAGCGGGAGTTTCACGCCGGCAAGGATCGGATGGATACCTGCTCCGGCGGCTGCCGTGACGGTGCACTTCGGTCCGCTGCCGTGATGGCCGTGGTAGTTGCCGCCTAAGACCTCGGGGTCGAGCTTAAGCCATTCGGCGTGACCTTCAGGGGCCTTGCCTCGGCTGTCCAGCGCATGGCTGGCAGTTCGCAGCCCGATCAATGGCCCGCCCCTGTCGAGATAGTCGCGGAAGTACTGCATCTGCTCGGGAGCTAATGACCTGCGCCGCATGAACAGCACCGCCAAATCCGCATTCGTCAATGCCTCCAGCCCGGCCAGGTCATGGCGATTGTTTCCGGTCTTTTCCGTACTGCCCTGGAGTATCTCGCAGTACAGGCCGTATTTGATTTGCAGCTCATGTGCAAACTCCGGCAGCGTCTCGACGGCGCCGTATTCGCTCTCCGCCGACATGAACACCACACGCGGGCGTTTGTCGTTCTTGAAGCAGAATTGCGGCTGACCGGTAAGAACCGTCGAGGTGATTGTCGGGCAGACGTATTTCTCGACATGCTCGACGACCAGGTCCGTGCCGGTGAAATGGCTGACGACCGGGCGCATCCGCGAGTTGTACATCGTATCGGTCAGGTCCCGCATCAGTACTACGTTTTTGCCGAACCGCGCCATGTTCCGCAGACCGAAGGACCTGCCGAGCACGCACATATTCGTATGCACGCCCATGAGGATAACGTTTTTGACGCCGTGCTGTTCGAGCAGGTTCCAGATTTCCTCGCCCGAATCGCTGATAGCATCGTCGCTTTTGATTTCAATCGTATCTATCTGGCTTCGCCACGGGCTGCCCTGTTCGCACTTCGGCTCGCAGTCGCAGCCGCCGTCGGAGTGATCGATTGGGTAGCCGACAGTTTTTTCGTTCTCATCGATCCAGTTGCACCATTTACCGATGCCGTCCGGCAGATTATCTGTTTTCGGCGCATCCTGCGCCCGCTTACGAGCGGGATGGTCGGCATAAGCCTTAACTGTTCCGCTCGGTGCATGGATAATCAGTACGCCTTTGTCCCGTGCCTTGGAGACTACGTCGTTCATATACGGTGCAAGCTCTGCAACTCGCGCGGTGGCTCCTTTGCACCAGTGCTGGTTCCACATATCGCAGATAATGATTGCAGTTTGTTTAGGATCCCATTCGACTTTGCTCTGAACGACCCTGAACCGGCCCGAATCATCGGCCAGCAGCGCACGACTTCGCGTGACAAGAACCAGCGGTTTGTCGCTCGACATGCCATATGCAGCGTACGACATACAAGAAAGTAAACCTGCATGCACAATGGCGGTTACAGCTAAAATTCTGAATTGACGACTGTTCATAATACCGGGCTCCTGGAAAATCAGTAGTAATACATCACAGCAGATAGCACCACACGGCTATTAGGATTTACTGTTTTATACCGAACAGCAGGATAACACAGAAACAACCCCAAGACAAGAATATTGCTAATCGATCAGGCTATTTCCATCGAAGCTGCTGGAGTTCTTCCGTGGTGCGAATGAACTTGACCGTGCCGTCATTCAGCAAAACACATCCACCCTTTGGGCCGTGGTTGTCGAAAGTAAACAATTCCGGTCCGCCGTACTGGTTCCAGCCGGCTTTGGTCTCGAACAAAAGCACCATATCGCCCGGCGAATCGTACTGGCAATTTGGATTCATGGCGTAGTCGCCCTTAGCGAGGTACTCCTTACCTTCGCCTGTTCCAGGACAGATATGTGGCTTAATAATATCCTGATTCCGCATCTTAATAATGTTGTGATGCGGCCTCTTTATAGTCCGACAGGCCCGCACAAGTGCATCACACCAATTATTCGGTACTGGATATGACATCTCAGTTTTGCCAGATGAATCCACTCGCATAGGCAGAGTTGTCCTCTGGTCTATGTATTTCAGACGTAAACGGTGCCAGAGGTTTCGCAGATTGGCTGCACAATTTACTCGCAACTCAAATGGTTGTATTTTTGGTATGAGCTTTCTCGCACCGGGTAAAGTGTTGGTGTATGTGAAACGGTTCCTCTCATCGACTACAACCGAATCATCATTATATATTGGAAAGGATTCCACAAGCTCATCTTCGCGATAACAACCTACATGAGCCATACTTCTTTCACAAGCAATCCAACTACCAGGTTCTCCTCTATTTATGTCATTGACAAATACTTTCAATACCTCCATATCATTCACATCGATGGTCTTTTCGGATCGCAAAAAATCGATTTCTTCACGGCTGAACAGGCTTTGCTGACCCGTAAATGGGAAAAAATATTCAAGCATCGAAGGTGAAAACTTAATCACAACTCGTGTACAAGTGGGGATATCAGGTGAATATGGCCATATTATCCGGTCTTCTTTTTCTTCGTATGGAATGTGCACATCTTCGGCTACTTTTCGTATGACTTGCTCACCTTTGAACCACTGATAAGTATATGGCACCAAGACCTCTTCATCTCTTTGCCTCAAGATTTCACTTATCTTGTTGTAGTATAACGAATTTCTAAAGTAGTACTTGATTTTCCTATCATCATCGCTTTTTGCAGTATTGATTTTATCAGCTTTTTCAAGCACACTCCGAATCCTCTCTGGCAGGTTGTCAGTATAATAACCAATTTCAATAGCCAGGCGAGTTGCGTATTCGAGGCCACGTGTCTGTCGTCTTAGTCCATCCCCAAACCCATATTGTGGGTGAAAAGGTAAACTGCATTTAACTGACTCAGTTAGAGTTTTTCCTGCTCGCAAAAGGACATAACGAAAATAGGGTATCCCATCTCCTCCCCCAAATGGCACATCCAGCCTTCTACGTATAAGAAGTGTTCGATTGTCTTTACTCATGAACGCCTCAGCGCTTACACCAGTCCTGCCAAATCCAGCTAAAATCCATACATCTTGAACTGACTCGTTTTTAATTTCATAGCTCAATTCCAGAGAATTGTTCTTTATATCAAGCTTAGTGATAGAGATTGTCGGGACGCCGGAATTATCATCGGACTTTGCCTGTACACCGATTGAGAGCAGAATACAGAATGACAACGCTGCGGTTATGATTGTTTGTTTGTTCATTTTTTTCCTCTCCGATTTCTCAAGGCTTGCCGGGCCTATTTGACGCTGCTCGTGGGAAAGATACGAACAAGCGAGACGCCGTGTCTTGGGACTTTTGCTTCGAAACGGTTTTTGTACGTGCCAAGATTTTTTTGCCGCCACAGGTCGCGTACTCGGTGGGGGCCTTCTATGCCGAGGTCCTTCCACGAGACGGCGATATTTGTTGCGATCTCGGTGGTGTTGAACAGGCCGACAGCCTTCGAGCCGTCTTCCATGTCCTTGGCCATAATGAAATACTCATCCGTCTGGGCGATAATCGGGGCCTGTTTCCCGAGCGGGTCCTGGTCGATCTCGATTACCTCGGCGTTGCACAGGATATTGAGCGTGAATTCGTCGAGCTTGTCCATGTCGCCGGAGAAGATCAGCGGGGCGGCCATCAAACACCACATCGACATATACGAATACTGCTCGTTGGGCGTCAGGGTGGTGGGCTTGCCCTCGGCCTGTTTTTGCGCATCGCCGACCCAGCCGATAAGGATGTAGTCGGGATCGTTCCATTGTCCGGGCTTTGCATATTGCCAGTGCCGGGCATTGCTCAGGCCGATATGATAAAATCCCGGCAGGTCGGCCCCTCCGGCCAGGCCCAGGTCGCCTGTTGTTCGCCAGCAGTTACCGCCCAACTCGCCCGCCCAGGTCCAGACGTCACCCATTCCATACTGGCAGAGATTGAAGACAATGTCACGGTCGAGCTGGGGGAGAATCGCGCCCATTTTTACGTAGGGCCTCTGGACTCGCTCGGCCCCTTCGCCCGTAGCGACCCCCGTATAGGAGCACCAATCGTATTTGAGAAAGTCAAAATCCCACTCGGCGAACTTTTGCGCATCAATTTCCTCGTGCTCATAGGTTCCCGTGTAGCTCTGGCAGGTCAGCGGGCCGGGGGACGTGTAGAGCCCGGCCTTTAGCCCCCTGGCGTGGATATAATCGGCGAGGGCCTTCATATCGGGGAAGTGCCCGTTGGAGCGGATCGCGCCGTCTGCATCCCGCGGCTCGCCGCCTATCATCGGGTCGTTGGCGTCCGGCTTGACCATCCAGCAGTCGTCGATGTTGACGTAATCGTAGCCGAAGTCGGCCATCCCTGATTCGATCATGGCGTCGGCGGCCCGCCGCATGTGCCGGCCGGTGACCCGCCAGTAGTGGATGTACCAGCTATTCCAGCCCATCGGCGGAGTCAGTGCCAGTGTATCTCCCACGAAGATTTTGAAAGCCCGCTGCGACGAGCCGTGACGGTTGGCTGCCTTGAGGGTCACGGAGTATTCTCCGAGCTCGGCCGGGGCAGTGCCTGTGATGATGCCGGTCGCCGCATCCAGCTTGAGTGTCGGCGGCAAATTCTCCGCACTGAAACGAATGGGTCGTTTGCCCAGGCATGGAATGCGGTAAATGAAAGGCCTGCCGGGCCGGCAGCCATAGGCTTTCGGGCCGTTTATCCGCGGCTCGGGGCCGGGCTTTGGCGTCAAAATTACTTTTTTCTCTTTATATACGGGCGCATCAATGGCTTCGGGATCATCCCCGGCGACAACAAACGCCGCATAAGCCCAGTCAGCGTGGTCGTAGCTCGTGTTATCACCGGCCGGATCGACCGAAAGCGTCAAAGTCCTGCAGCCGGTCAAGTCGATATCGACCTTTTTCGCAGGCTCGCCTGCCTTGAGAATGCCGCTGTTGAACAGTAGTTTGCCGTCGCCGTAGATGCGAAAGCGGACGCTGCCGATTTTGCCGTTGACTTCATCGTCAACGCCGACGTAGGCGGAGAAGCTCCGGCACGATTTTTTCAAATCTATGTGCATCAGGCTGGCTGCATGAGTGCCGACGCCTTTATCGAATGTACGGCCGGCGATTGTCAGCGGCTTGCTCTGGATGGATTTGTTCTTCTGAGGCGTGCCCCAGCCGGCTGTCATCTTCTCCAGATTCAAGGACGACAGCCACACCGTGCGCAACGGCTTGTCGGATTTGACGGTTGTAATGCAGCCCGAGAATTGTGCTGTAAGAACGGCACAGATGATAAGCAAGAGGCAGGTTGATCCATGGCGTTGTTTGCGAATTCTACTCATCATGTTTCTCCTTCGCGGTAGGGGCAACCCCGTGTGGTTGCCCTGATTCATTCTCGGCATTCGGGCAGGCACGCGGGCCTGCCCCTACTTATGCACTCTAAAGCAGAGCGAGCCAGCCGCCGTCGACGTAGATGATTTGCCCGGTGATAAATTCGCCCGCGCGTGAGGCGAGCAGGACTGCCGTGCCTATCATGTCATCGGGCTGGCCCCACCTTCCGAGCGGGGTTTTCGACAGGACCCATTGGTTTAAATCCTCGTCGGTCCGGAGCGGCTCGGTCAACTCCGTGGCAATATAGCCGGGCCCGATGGCGTTTACATTGATGTTGTATTTTGCCCATTCGACGGCCAGCGTTTTGGTGAGCATGAGCAGGCCGCCCTTACTGCTGGCGTACGCGGCCGTTGTAGGCCGGGCGCCATGGCACGTCAGTGAGCCGATATTGATAATCCTGCCGGCCTTGCCTGTCTGCTTTCGATGCCGGCAGAATGCCTGTGACAATACGAACGCGGAAGTAAGATTTACCTCAATGACATGGCTCCACGTCTTGAGATCGACGTCTTCTGCCGGGCCGCGAATGGTTGTCCCGGCACAATTTACGAGAATATCTATGCCTTTCGTTTGGCCGATGACACTTTCGAAGAATTCATCTATGCCTTCAATGCTGCCCAGGTCGAAGGGGAAGGTCCAGATTTTTTTGCCGGTGTCGGCATGAATTTGCCGGGCGGCTGCTTCGAGCTGCTCTTTCGAGCGGGCGGCGAGTGCAACGTCCGCCCCGTGCTCGGCCATGCCTTTGGCAATAGCAAGCCCGATGCCTCGGCCGCCGCCGGTGACTAACGCCGTTTTTCCCGATAAGCTAAAAAGATTGCTTTTCATAGCCGTTTAATAAATCAGAAAAGCAATCAAATAGCAAGACTGAAAACCACGAGCAAACAACCGGGGCCTATGCCGAACTGATTGGCATAGGCCCCGAACTGGTTCAAATCCTGATGTTATGCCTTCCGAAGCGAGAATCAAAAACAGCTCGCATCGAGGCATGCTACTGCCGCCGCGTTAAAACGGCTTATCGAACGGCTTAGTCATGCCGGCCAGTCCGGCTATCTCGGCGGCCGACAGAACACGGTTGTAGATCCGAATGTCATCCATGACTCCGTTAAAATTGCCCGCGCTGGTATTGTAAGGTTCACAACCAATGTACAAAGTTCCTGGTGAGGCGCCAAGCACCTCATTTGTAAGTAATTCCCTGTCCAGGAATCCATTAACGTATGTCCTGATGTAACCATCCTGTTGAGAATAGATACCAGTGACGTGATACCAAACACCTACTTCTAATATTGTTCCGCCGGCAACATCTCTGTTGAGAACGGCCGTGTTATCGGAA
>Ga0307378_10001813_pt1 | contig 33819 bp, 27 predicted proteins | sample UN1MG_FD_202238 | JGI IMG/M metagenome (GOLD analysis project Ga0307378, IMG submission 202238) | Soil microbial communities from Risofladan, Vaasa, Finland - UN-1 | ecosystem: Environmental > Terrestrial > Soil > Coastal area > Acid sulfate soil | place: Finland: Risofladan, Vaasa | collected... | reverse complement strand
GGGCGGATTCTTCGCGGGTGTAGATAATGACGGGCGTTTTTTTTGCGGTGGCGAGCAGTTGGCAATCGAGCGGGATTCTGAGTTGGTTGTCGAGAACGATACGGGTGGGTTTTTTGCCCTTCGGGGGTCTTGGTGTCAGGAGAGGGTCGTCAGCGATAACGGTGTTTATGCCGACGATTACGGCCTGTGCGCGTCGGCGGAGGACGTGGGCGTCTTTTCTGCTGAGCTCGTTTGAAATCCAATTTTTTTGGCCTTTTTGCGGCTGGCCGAAAGCGAGTTTTCCGTCGATGGTCTGAGCCCATTTGAGGATGGTCCATGGTTTTGCGGTGGAGGCGAATTTGATGAAGGGGGCGTTTAGGATTTTTGCCTGGTGTTCGCAGACGCCGGTGCGGACCTTGATTCCGGCGTTTTGCAGTTTTTCGGCGCCGCTGGCGTCGGCGTGCTGGGAGGGGTCGATGGCGGCGATGATGACTTCGGCGATTTTTGCGGCGATGATGGCGTCGGTGCAGGGACCTGTTTTGCCGTAATGTGTGCAGGGTTCGAGAGTGACGTACATTTTAGCGCCCTGGGGGTTTGCGCCGAGGTTTTTGCAATCGGCGAGGGCGTTAATTTCGGCGTGGTGGCCGCCGAATTTTTTGTGGAAGCCTTTTCCGATAACCTGATTTGCCTTTACAATGACACAGCCAACAGGAGGATTGGGCTCAACGGAGCCTATGCCCCGCTGGGCGAGCTTGAGGGCCATCTGCATATACTTCACAGTTTCACTGTTCATAAGTTAACAAGTATACGAGTAAATAAGTTAATAAGTAATTATTAAAAGTTGTCTCGTCATTGCTCGAGCATTTGCATGAATTGTTTTTCGTTTATTATTTTGACGCTGAGTTTTTGTGCTTTTTGTAGTTTCGAGCCTGGATTTTCACCGGCGAGGACGAAATCGGTTTTTTTGCTCACGCTGGATGGTATTTTTCCGCCAGCTTCTTTAATAGCCCGCTTAATTTCGGTACGGGAGAAGTTTTCGAGGGTCCCTGTGACAACAATGGTTTTTCCGTGGAGTTTACGGCTGAGTTTTTTCCGGGGCTTTTGTGGTTTAACACCGGCGGCGAGCAATTGGTCGATGATGGCGGAGTTTTGTTCATCTTCGAAATAGTCATGGATGCTCTGTGCCATAGTCGGGCCAATCTGGTCTATATTTTCGAGTGTCTGCACGTCAGCGCTGCGAACGGATTCGAGCGAGCCGAAATGGTCGGCGAGGATTTGTGCAGACTGGCCACCGACGTGGCGAATGCCGAGTGCAGCGATGAGCCGCCATAAAGGCTGGGTTTTGCTTTTTTCAACAGCGTTAATGACGTTGGCGGCGCTTTTCTCGGCCATTCTTTCAAGTTTAATCAGGTCCTCGGTGGTAAGTTTGTAGAGGTCGGCGAAATTCTTTACGAGTGCGGTTTCGATAAGCTGTTCGACGAGGGCCTGGCCCAGGTTTTCTATGTCCATCTGTCCCCTGCCGGCGAAGTATTTGAGGCGTTCCTTGAGCTGGGCGAGGCAATTTTTGTTTGTGCACCTGATGTAGACGCCGTTTTGGTCCTTTTGGACTTTTTGGCCGCAATTGGGGCATTTTTGTGGTATTTCGAAGGGGACGGCGTCTTTTGGCCTGAGTTTAGTTTGGACCTGAATTACCTGGGGAATTATTTCGCCGGCTTTTTCTATTATGACGGTGTCGCCGGGACGTACATCGAGTCGGTCCAGTTCGTCGAAGTTGTGGAGGCTGGCGCGTTTTACGGTGGTGCCGGCGAGGAGTACAGGTTCGAGATTGGCGACGGGTGTGAGGATGCCGGTTTTTCCGACCTGGACATCGATGGAGAGGAGTTTGGTTTCGGCCTGTTCGGCAGCGAATTTGTAGGAGATGCACCATCGAGGTGCCCTACCGGTGGCGCCGAGGATGTCACGCTGGTCGAGCCGGTTTAGCTTTATGACCATACCGTCGATTTGGTAATCGAGCGGTTCTCTGTCTTTTTCCCAATCGAGACAAATTTTTATGACTTCGTCGATATCTGTCGCTGTTTTGATGTTAGGGTTAACGGGCAAGCCAAAGTCTTTCAATTTATGCAGAGTTTTCCAGTGCTCATCGGCGAGCGGTTGCGAAATCTCACCTATGGAATAAGCGAAAAAGGCGAGGTTTCTGTTGGCGGTGATTTTCGGGTCGAGCAGTTTTAGCGAGCCGGCAGCGGCGTTTCTCGGATTTGCGAAAGGAGGTTCACCGGCATCGGCCCGGAGGTTGTTTAGCTCGAGAAAAGCAGAAGCAGGCATATAGACTTCGCCCCGGACTTCAAGGACGTCGGGGACGTCGCCCTGGAGTTTTAGCGGGACGGATTTAATGGTGCGGACATTGGCGGTGACATCGTCGCCGATTTGGCCGTCGCCTCGCGTTGCGGCGGTGACAAGGGAGGCTTTTTCGTAACGAAGGCTAACAGCGAGGCCATCGATTTTCAATTCGACAACATAGCTGTAATCTTTGCCGCCAAGGCCCTTTTGGACACGTTTGTCAAACTCGCGCAGTTCGTCACTGTTATAGGTGTTGTCGATACTGAGCATGGGTATGGCGTGACGGACGTTTTGGAAGCCCTCGACCGGCTGTTCGGAGACCCTTTGGGTCGGCGAGTCGGGGGTAATAAGCTTTGGATTGTCATGTTCAAGGGCCTTTAGCTCGGCGAAAAGCCGGTCGTATTGGCTGTCGGTAATTTGCGGGCGGCTGTGGACGTAGTAGAGGTAATCGTGTTTCCTGATTTGGGTCCTCAATTGTTCGATTCTTTTTTTCGGGTCGTGGGCCATAACGAGATTTATTTATATTCTGTTTTGGTTCTTTTTGCAAGAGGCCATTGAAATCATTAAAGACCGCTACGGGCTGGCTCTTAATCCTGTTCACAAGCATATGAACCGGACCTATTATGATTAATTGCTTGGATTGCGGCTTTTGTATGGTAGAATGCTTTCCGTGTCGACAATTTGACCGGTTGACCAAGTCGCTGCGGATTACAGGCTGTATTCAGTGCGGCAAGTGTCTTCGATTAAAGTTTTGTATGGGCTGGCGTCATCGGTTCTGGCGGCGTGTTATTGTGGAGGATTAAAGGATATGGCCAGTAACAGGCAAAGTGTCGGTGGTTATCTATTCGACTGTGGTGTTAAGACAGAATCTGTTCTAATCAGTGCGTGTTTACTCGGGATTCCATGTCGCTGGCACGGCCGCAGGCCAAAGAAACGCACAAAACTTCTTGAGCGTTTAAAGAAGAAATATGTCCTTGTTCCTGTCTGTCCGGAACAGCTCGGCGGAATGCCAACACCACGAACAGGCGAAAAACTCAAAGGCAGCGGAGCACAAGTTCTTGACGAAGGACTACGGATCATCGCACCAGAAACTGGAAAGGACGTAACTCGATTCCATGTAAACGGTGCCAAGTACACATTGGAGATTGCAAAAATTGTTGGAGCGAGCAGTGCTTATTTGAAAGGCGGGAGTCCTTCCTGCGACAGAGAAGGCGTAACCGGTGAACTACTCAAACGTGGCGGTCTAAAAGTAATCCGTGTGCCATAACGATATTTTACCTGAAAATCAATGAAGACCAGCCTTTTTCCAACAGAAAACTCATATTTGAACTATCAGCCGAAACCGGCATCTTATTTCGCCCCTGACACGATTGTATTAACCAAAGGCAGCTTGCAGACCGCTCAACAGCGTAATTTCATACAGGCGATTTGCCGTCTATATCCCAAAGCCGAGATTATCGAAAGATTTGATATCTCTCACAACCGCTTTGAACTTACCAGTTTGGATCCTTTGGAGATGCATTACAAAGGTAAAAACACGTTGGTATTTGGAGTGCATAAGAGTGCTCTTCGCTGCAGCGATGAAGACAGTAATTCCTGTCCAAACTATTGGCATTTTTCTCCCTATGGCTTTTGCCCCTACGATTGCCAATACTGTTATCTGGCAGGTACGCCTGGTGTAAAATTTTCGCCCACAGTAAAGATATTTGTAAATATTGATGGAATCCTCGGCCAGATTGCCAGTATTGCCTCTAAGCTATCCGAACCTACAGCTTTTTATTTGGGCAAGCTTCAGGATGGTCTGGCTCTTGACCCACTTACAGGTTATTCACGTATAATAATACCCTTCTTCGCCCAACAGAAAAACTCCATATTAACGTTATTGACTAAAAGCGCTAATGTCGACAACCTGCTCGACCTTGACCATCGAGGTCACACTATCTTGTCGTGGAGTTTAAATCCCCCTGATATAAGTAGTGCTTTTGAATCAAAGGTACCGCCGCCGAATGAAAGAATTGCTGCGATGCGAAAATGTGCTGGTGCTGGTTATCCTTTACGGGCTGTAATAATGCCGATTGTCCCTGTGGAGGGATGGCAAAAGCTATATGCCCGTTTTTTAGAAAATCTTTTGGAATCAGTGCCTCTGAGTCGTGTCACACTGGGGCAAATTTGCAGCTACTCCGGGGCCTTACAGCTTACCGAAAGAAAATTGGGTAAAGACAATCCTATCTCAAAGATGCTCCAAAAAGGCAAATCCAAAGATGGCAGAATCCGCTTCCCCATCAAATTAAGAATCGAAGTCTATAGATATCTCGTTGATGTCATAAAAAGACTCCAGCCCGAATTACAAATCGGCTTATGCATGGAAGAAACTGACACTTTTAAAGCTTTAGAGATGAAAAACTCTATCGGATGTTGTAACTGCGTCCTCTGATGTTTATTTGTCATCAGGCCAATGTCAATTATCGAAATTATACAAAACACTGAAGCAAAAAATGAGCGAACTTGATAACGAAAGAACTATCAGAATTTTTACAATAGGGTATGCAGGCAGGACTGCGGAGGAATTTTTTACCATTCTCAAGCAGGCCGGCATACAGAAAGTGATAGATGTGCGTTTGTACAATACGTCCCAATTGGCAGGCTTTACCAAGAGAGAGGATATAAAATATTTTCTCCGAACTATTGTCGGTTCGGATTATATTCATCTGCCGATGATGGCCCCTACCAAGGAACTACTTAACGATTATAAAAAAGGCCTGATTAGCTGGCAGCAATACGAAACACAGTTTAAGGAGATAATCACTCAGCGTCAGATTGAAAGACACCTCATCCCGCAAAATATGGATATGAGTTGTTTTTTATGCAGCGAAGCCAAAGCGGACAAGTGCCATCGGAGGCTTGTTGCTGAATACCTGGCCAAACATTGGCAAAACGTTTCAATTCACCATTTATAATCAAGCATTCTTAATTCCTTCCTAAACTCGGGGTGATAGGATTTGAACCTACGGCCCCTCTAAATCAAAATAAATTGCGAGCATATTTTTTCTGATTATCAAATTCCGGCATTCATAATCTCCTCTATAAATGCCGTTTCCGACAATGCCACGACAAAATGTATGGACCCATCGATTTGGTATAATAAGGCAAAACAGATGTCTCCGTCATGCCTTATTTATAGAATAGAGAATCCCGTTGAATCTGATCCTTGCGAATTTCGTATTCTCTCTGGTCGATCTTGCCATCCTTGAGATCCTTTTCTATTCTATCCATTTCGCGTTTTGCATGATACTCATAGCCACCTACACTTGCCGCTGCTCCACCTGCAGCACCAAGACCGGCAGTACCCCATTTGCTCTCGCAACCGAAAAGTCCAAGAGACGCTAAAAGTATACATATGAGTAAGAACCGTTTCATTTTCTTTATCCTTTATTCAAGTTAAACAGGAGCTCTTGCAGTTCCTAAAAAAGAAACTACCTTTATTTCTGTTTCAAAAACTAACGCAGCCGATCTGAAACATTCTGCTGCTGTCTTACTGTTCTTTGACCTTGACTTTAATCGGCTTTGCTTTTTCGGTCTTGGGCAGCTTTAATGAAAGCACTCCATCTTTGCACATCGCCTCGATCTTGGCCGGGTCAACTTCGCTTGCCAGATTCAGATCGCGTCTGAAACTGCCATAGGACCTTTCCATGTGGTAATAGCCTTTTTCCTTTTTCTCTTCCTCGGCTTTCTTTTCACCACTGATGGTTAGCATATTTCCGTGTACGGAAATATCAATATCATCAGCCTTGCAGCCTGGAACCTCGGCCTTTACTATAAATTCGTTGTCTTTTTCGGCAATGTCAATCGCCGGCCAACGGCTACGACCCCAGACAGGCCAGTCCAAGTCTCCAAAGAAACCCCCGATTAAATTGTCCATCTCATCGTGAAGTCTCGCTAACTCGCTTCTGCCTCCTTCAGTTTTTTTTACAGGTAATAGTGCCATGGTAAAATCTCCTTTATTGATTTCTTAAAAACAACAAAATGTTCTACTTGGTTAACATGTTTTTACAATTTGACCGGCTTACAAAGGTTCTCAGTTTTAGCTGCCTTTGCGTCACAATTTTCGCACCTGTATTTCGGATTTGCTGTAAGCTCTTTGTATTTGTCGGGATTCTTCTTATCAAAACCTTCTGTTTTCAGGGCGCACATGTGCATGTTATGTTCTTTCTTTTTACAAGCTGGATTACCTGCCATTGTAATAATCTCCTTTCATATTTTTACGATCTAACCCAACTCAGCTTAGATCTTTTTGAGCAACAAAGTAAAATACTGCTAATCTTTTTTGCCCACCACAGCGGTTTTCAATACGTTGCGTACACTTTCAGCCGTATCAGTACCAATTTCTTCGGCAGCTTCTATAGCTCCTGTCGTGGCACTTTCAATAGCCTTGGCTGTATCAGCACCGATATCCCCGGCGGCCTTGACAGCTCCATCAACTGCAGCAACAGCGGTTTTTCCAACATCAGCTCCGACTTCAGAGGCACCTTTAACCGTTCCCTTAACGGCGGATTTAATGGTCACTCCAATGTCCTTGCCTACCTCACTTGCTGCTTCTATTGCACCGGCAACTATTTCTCCGACCGATTTCTCAGTCGCAACAGCTACCTGCGCTACACCATCGACCGTCACGAGTAACACGTCTCTTGTAGCTTCCAGAACAGATTCAGCCATGTCTCCTGTACCTCGTATCGCACCGATAACGGCTCTTTTTGAGGTTCTTCCGATTTTTGATAATACTGACTTTGCCATTTTATTTCCTTTCTGCAAAATGTTAAAACTTCCCGTTTTTAATCTCACTAACACAAAGCCTTACACTTTATGAACATTTGTCTCCGTAGCGTTGGTGCTCTTCAGTATCTGCCCGGCTTTTTCAACCTCCCTCTTTGTACCGTGAACGATTAATAGAAATTTGTTAGCCTTAAGAGAAATCTCATATTTCAGGATACTGTCTTTTGGAATGCCGATACTGTACAGCGCCGCCCCAACAGCACTAACACCGCCTACAACAGCAGCGCCCTCAAGTGCTCCAACTATCCAAGAGACCAATGGACCTCCTACAACAATTGGCCCAATACCTGGAATGAAAAAGAATGCGGATCCAAAAAGTAAACCCCATAGTCCGCCCCAGAAAGCTCCAAGTTTCCCCCAGTACTTAATGCGGTCGCCGGAATTGTAATATCCTACCACGTGCTCATCAGAGTGATAATCTTTACCTACGATGGACAATTTCTTTATGTCAAAACCTGACTTCTGGAGTTCCTTAACGGCATCCTCGGCTTCTGTGTGGCCCTCAAAAACGGCTACGGTTGCATTTTTCTTTGACATTGTACAATTCTCCTAATTTGTCATGATTCTCCATAGCCTTCAGAAAAATGACTATGGAGTCTTTAAATTTATCGGTTTGACGTGCCTCAGCGGACATCAGCTTGCCACGTCAAACCACAACTTCAAAGCTAAAGCTATTTAGTCTTGCTTGGCTCAGCTGCAGAACCAGGTGTGCTGCTCTTTTTAGTTGGTTCGAGCATCTTGCCGAGCTTCTCGATTTCGACGCCGATTTTTTCAATAATCTTGCCAGCCTCTTCGCCAATCCAGCCCCCACCTTCAATTAGCTTTCCGGCAACAAGACCAGTATCTTTTATAACCGCCACGGCTGCGGCTTCCAATTTGTGGCCGGCCCACGCAAAACCATGTTCAAGATGGATGGCAGAAGCTTTCAGGGCATGACCAAGCTTTTTAGCTGCACCTTTGGCCTTGTATTCCGTGGCCTTTAGGTAATGGTGCCTGGCAAGTGCATGGTGAGCCCTGGCGAAGGTATGGTTCAATGTCGCGGCAGAGGTTACAGTGCCTTTTTCGACATCTTTAGCAAGTTTTTCCAGTTCATCTATTGACACAGTCAAAACTTTCTTGCCCTCGTTGGTTGCACGCGCAGCCTGTAATTTCATAAATGCGGCACCTTTGCGAATTTCTTCTGCTGCAGCCTTATAATCCTTTTTGAGAAAGCTTTGCCGAGCCTTGTGGAAATGCTCGCCGGGTGCATCGACAAAAACTGTCAATACATCTTCTTCTACTACTACATAACCTTCGGGTTCAGTTGGTGCCGGTTTAGCTGCTTCTGCGGCATGGGCTTTTTTCTCACAACCTTTCGGCCCGACGCCGCAGAAAACACACGCAATTGTCAGAATGGCCAGAGACACAAATATTCTTCGATACATAATAAACCTACCTTTCTCTAATAAATAGAAGTTGGCGTCTTAATCCCGCCAGTAGGAACCTAATAAAATTTATTTTCCAGTACCTTTTTTCATCATGCCTCCACCTTGCATCATACCCTTGCACATAGGACATCCTTCCATCATCTGCGACATCTTTTTCTGCATATCTTCCATATCCATTTCTATCTTTACTTCCTTTACGAGATTCAAATCTTTGTCGTACTTGATCAGTTTGTCACCTGCCAACACAATTACTCCGCCGTCTTCTGTAGGAGCTATTGTCTTGCTCATCATTGACCCCATCATCATGTGATGCATAGGACACATAGGCATCATTTGCCCTTTACCCATCATGCCCTGCATACCAGAGGGCATAGTTCCAGGCTTGGACATATCAGTTTTTGTGGTGGCTTCGGCGGCCTGGGCTTTTTTCTCACAACCTTTCAGCCCAACGCCGCAAAAAACACACGCAATTGTCAGAACGACCAGAGACACAAATATTCTTCGATACATAAAACACCTTCCCTTCTTTAATTAAAAAACGCTTTTACTTTAACAACACGATCAAAAACATTGTTCTCTCATAAGCAATCTCCTTAATTTTTATTTGTATAAACTCCGTCCCCCTCAGCAGCTATGAAGCTGGCAGGCTCTCAGCTGCAACACGGCTTTTGCTTCTAATTCTATTTCAAGGCACAGTTCAAGACTTTCCAAGCACATAATTTTGACCTGTTCCTTTTCCGACATAAAACCAATACTATTATGACTGAAAAGGGCAAAATACATATCAGGGCAATGCCTGTTTTTTATATAGGGGACTTGCCTAATCTTGACTATTCCAGATTAAGATTAGCCAAACTGTGATCTCTGCTGCCCGTAAAACTCCCCGAGTAGGGCTCACTTAGCGTTGCTCAGGAAATTTGCCTACTGAATTTTGCGATCAAACTTTCTCTTTTCTTCCGTGAGAAACCTTTAATCTGTTTTTCCCTTTTGGCAGCTTGAAACTTGTCTGAGAATGTTTCCTGGTACAGTATCGAAGGATTGCCATGTTGGCGGAGACGGTTTTTGAGGTCGGTTGTGATGCCTGTGTAATATTTTCCGTTCTTTTTGATTATGTAAAGGTGCCACATATTTTAAGCAGGACTTCCCTCGTCGTTTCACTCCTCGGGACAAGCTCACAAGGTCCGAGGCTGTCGGACTTCCTTCGTCGTTTCACTCCTCAGGACAAGCTCACATAGGTCCGAGGCTATCGAGGGAGCTTCTCCCCCAAACCCCCTCAGGTTCGCGTCCTACGTCACAAATGAACCCAATAAAAAAACCACCATGAAGGTGGCTTTTTTTATTGGAACTCCCCGAGTAGGACTCGAACCTACAACCTAGCGGTTAACAGCCGCTCGCTCTACCGATTGAGCTATCGGGGAACATTTGATTGCAAAGCAGCGTTCGTCGAAATTAGCAGAGAACATTATCCAAATTCATACAAGTTTGTCAATGCCTTTGTTTTTTTGGACGATAATATGGAAAAAAGTTATAGTACTGGACAAAAGTCCGATTATATTGTAATTTATAGCCTCATGCTGTCTGAGGGAAATGCTTCGGGCGATGTGGGATATTTGCGTGTTAAGTAGCTCTTATAAAGGAATTAGTATATTGGTTAAAAGATGGAAAAATGACGGAACAGAAAGCGGGTTTGGCGCATCTTATATTAGATACCATAAAACAGTGGTAGAACGTTAAAATCTCGGTTTTTTTTATAATATGGGCAAGAACGTATTAGAAGTTGGTGGTTTCAATATAATCAGACGCATCGGTATTGGGGCGCGGAGCACCATTTATCTGGCGACTGATATGCAGGACAATACCGAGGTTGCCCTGAAGCGGGTCATCCATGAAAGGCCGGAAGACTCGAGGATATTCGAGCAGGTAGAAACCGAATACAAGGTTGCCCGCAAAATAGACCATCCATACGTCCGCAAATGTTATAAGCTGAAAAAAATCCGAAGCATGTTCAGAACAAAAGAACTTTTGTTGTCGATGGAGATGTTCGACGGCAAGATACTTGAGAACAGCCCGAACTTGAGTCTTCTGGATGTCCTTCTGGTATTTCGGATGGTGGCAAGCGGGCTCAACGCGATGCATCAGCACGGATTCGTTCACTGCGATATAAAACCCAATAATATTCTGCTGAGCCAGACCGGCTCGATAAAAATCATAGATTTGGGACAAAGCTGTAAAATTGGAACGACTAAAGAGCGTATTCAGGGGACACCGGATTATATAGCGCCGGAACAGGTACGGCGTAAACCTATGACACCGAAGACGGATGTTTTTAATCTGGGGGCAACCATGTACTGGGCACTCACGGGACATAACGTTCCGACTTTGATACCTAAAAAAGACAGTCTGGGTCTTCCCGTACCTCAGAGCCGCCGGGCACCTTACGAAATAAAGAACCAAATACCGATAGGAATTTCAAAACTCGTAATGGATTGTACGGAAGAAGACCCGGTGGAACGTCCTGCTAATATGTTGACGATAATATCAAGGCTGGACATTCTTGTACACAGCATATTGGGCGGTAAGATAAAAACGAACAAACATGCCTCAAAAAACAATCGAGTTGCTAAAGAACGGTCTTGAATCGAACAAGGCGGAGAAGTTTCGGCGGGGCAACCTGATTAGTCTGCCCGGAGAGGTCGAGTTAATCGCAACAGGTGACATTCACGGACACAGGCGGAACTTCGAAAGGATAGTTTCGTTTTCCGATTTAGCGAACAATCCCAACAGGCACGTGATGTTTCAGGAGATTCTCCACGGCGGCCCGGAAGACGAGGAGGGTCGCTGCCAGTCTTACGAGCTGCTGTTTGATGCAATCGGCTACAAATTAGAGTTTCCCGAGCGGGTGCATTTTATACTGGGCAATCATGATACGGCGTTCATCAACAACAGTAAAGTGATGAAGGGCGGCAAGGAGATGAACGACTCTATCCGCTTGGCGCTGGACCATGAATTCAAGGAGGCCAGCGAAGAGGTCAAGCTGGCGATGAAACAATTTTTGTTTTCCCAGGCACTGGCTATTCGATGTAACAACCGGATATGGCTGTCACATTCTCTGCCATCGGGTCGGTTTTCGGAGAAATTCGACCATCGCATAATGGACAGAGAGCTGAAAATTAACGACATGGTCAAACCGGGTTCGGCTTATCTTCTGACCTGGGGTCGCAATATAAATCAGGAGGTCCTCGATGCAACGGCCGAACTCTTCGACGTCAATATATTCATTCTCGGCCATCAGGCACAGAAACAAGGATGGGACAGAGCTGGGGAGAATTTAATAATCATCGCTTCGGACCACAATCACGGATGTTTACTTCCCATTGACCTTTCAAAGACTTATACTGTTGAGACGCTTGTTGATTCGATAATACCGTTGGCTTCTATATCCTGAGCGTTTAAGCTCGAAGTCATCGACAGTGTGAGAGTTAGAAGAAAGGATTTCAACCTGTGACGTGGTATTATTATACCGCCTGTTTGATAGTTTTGCCTCAATTGTTGTTTGTTATTCAGGTATACAACAACTACCGTTATGTTCTGTCCAAACACAAACGAAGGCGTACAGGTTATCGGCCGCGGACTGTTTTTATTGTTCCCTGCAAAGGTCTGGATTCAAATTTCGAGCGAAACATAAAGTCTTTTTTTGACCAGGAGTATGAAAACTATCTTCTCTGGTTTGTGGTCGCAGACAAATCGGACCCTGCGTACGACGAATTATGCAGGCTGAAAGAACAGCTAATCAGCACCTCTAAGGCGCAGGACGTTCAGATACTTGTCGCAGGCCAGGGGCGGTTTTGCAGTCAGAAGGTTCACAATCTTCTTTACTGCTATCAAAGGATTGGTGACGATGTGGAGGTGATGGCTTTTGCGGATTCGGATATTTGCATCCGGAGCGACTGGCTGAGCCATATTGTTTATCCGCTCAGGCAGGCAAAGACGGGGGTGGCCAGTGGTTACCGCTGGTTTGTTCCGAGAAAAAACAACCTTGCGAGTCTTGCGTTATCGGCGGTGAACGCGAAGGTTGCGCAGCTTCTGGGCAATACCCGCTTCAATCAGGCGTGGGGAGGTTCTATGGCGATTCGGGTGGAGGTGTTTCGCAAGCTCGGTCTTGACAAGATATGGCCAAGAGCATTAAGCGACGATTTGTCCCTGAGTCAAGCGGTAAAAAAGGCGGGCTTGAAAGTGGTTTTTGTTCCGGCGTGTCTGGTGGCTTCTCATGAAGAGACAACGTGGCCGAAACTATTTGAATTCGGCAGGCGACAACTTTTGATTACCCGTGTGAACTACCCCAAAACATGGTGGATTGGCTTTTTCAGTGTTTTTTATACGGTGCTCGGTTTATGGGGTACAGCGGCCATGGCGGTTTATGCGGTGACAACGGGTAAAGGTAATCCTGCTTTTTTTATCGCGGTACCTGTCGTATTTTTCGCCAGCCAGATGGTTCGTGCAATATTACGACAAAAAATGATTGTGCAATTACTGCAAGAGGAGTCTGGTAAAATGAAGGCCGCCCGTACGGCGGATATACTTTTCTTTTGGGCCTGGTCGCTACTATTTCTGGCGTTTATAATTTCCTCTACAATTGGAAGAACAATCACATGGCGTCGGATACGCTACAAGCTGGTCGGCCCCAATAAGACAATTGTTGTCAGCCGGGAAGGGTGAAGTCCGCTACAGGAAACGGGAGGTAATCACTCAATATCCGCGATGTCACTGTCGGGTCTTCCAACAAGGTATATTCTGTTTTTTCCGCTTCTTTTTGCCTCAAGCAGTGCGTTGTCTGCCTGCTGGAAGAGCTGTTGAATAGTGTAGCCATCTCTTGGGAAAGTGGCCAGTCCTCCGCTTATTGTCAGGATTCCCCTGCCTTCCGGTCCTAACAAATGCAATTCAGCCTTGCCAAGTTCGCTTCTGAACCTTTTTGCGATGAAGATAGCTTCTTTCGGATGGTCGGCCTGTGCCGAGCGTCTTTCGTCTTCGGTATGAAGAGCCTTTCTGTGGGGGTCATCCCAGAAAATCACCGCGAACTCATCCCCTCCGATTCTGCCAACAATATCATGTTCACGACAGCACCTGCACATCAGGATGGCGGCCTGTTTTAAGATATCGTCGCCGGCGGAATGGCTGTAAACATCGTTGTAATGCTTGAAGTTATCAATATCAAAAACGAGCAATGTTACCATTGCGCTTTCTTTTTTTGCGTGTTCGATAATCTGCCGGGCAAATTCCCAGATATATCTTCTGTTTTTCAGTCCCGTAAGTTCATCCTCTGTAGCGAGTTTTTCAAGCTGTTTTATTTTCATTTGCGTGGCGGCACCAATACCGATTACCGGCGGCATCGGGGCGTGTGTCATTGGCGAACCATGTACAATAAAATGATAAAATTTATCCACCCGCACGGGACAGATTAGATAGTCGTCAGCAACAGCACCGCCGTTGTCTGAGGAACCAACAAAATTCAGTGCGGCAGGCTCCTGAGACATTTGCGCCAGAAGGATAATCTTTGTATTTTGATTATGCCGCCTTAAGACCTTCAGGGCAGAGTTTAATTCGGTTTGTGTGCTCGGGATCACCACAGCAATTGCATCGAATCTGCTCTTTACAGCCACCTCGATACCATCGAGCATATCGGTTTGTATTTCGATACCAAATGCACCAAGGGTATCAACATCCAAAAAAGCTTTGCTAACATCGCCAATCAGCAAAATTCGAGAGTCTATATCGGTAGTTCCCATTTATCATCACCCTCGGGCAAGGCATTGAGTTGCTCTTTGGCGGTCGGCAATCTGTGTCTGATAAGGCCTGCCATTTTCCTGTCCGGACTTTAGCTGCGAACGATGATTTGAATCTGACTTTTTCACCCTTCCAGTCCTGCAAAAACTTATAATTATAAATTATACCGACATTTACGTGAAAAGTCAAATGTAATTGTTCCTGCACCAGATTGCGGTGAAGGCGGCCTAAAACGGTCAAAAATCAGCCAGAGCACTGGTGGTTAAACCGTTCGAGAACTTCGCGAAACATGGTAAGGTCAACAATCACAATACCGGCAAAAGATATGACTTTTTTTGAGCAAAAACTATTTTGCCTTAATCAACTGTCGGCAGGTTTTCAAGGTTCTTTTTGACCTGTTCGGAGTAGATGCTATCCGGATACAAACTGATGAAGTTAGTGAGTGTGTCTCTGGCCTGGGCAAGATAGTCCTTTTTTTGTTCGGCATTTTCCTGGTCCTGCTGGCGCCACAGGCGAATTTTCAAAAGCCCCAGTTCGTATAAAGCCTCGATTCCCCCATCGGTATCTCTGAACTCATTGTGAAGCTGGTTTAACTTTTCGGCCTGCAGCAGTTCGTCGGCAATAATTTTAATTTGAGCCAGCAAAACGTCATCCCGTAAGGGGTCGTGCTTAGGCATCACCGAGAGCAACTGTTCAAGTTTCCGAGCATAATCACTGTCGTGAGGATTTAGCATAACAAACTCTGCGAGGCGTCTTTCCGAGGCTGGCTTGTCCGTTTTGTTTTCCTCGCTGATAAGGGTGCGCAACTGGCTCAATTTTCTTTGCAGCTCCTGCAATTTGAACACCGTCATCACAGACTCGGACGGCGGTCTAAAAAGGCTAAAGAACGTATCTTCAGGTGCTTTGGTTTTTTCGAGCGCGTGCAGGTGATTTTCGAGCTTAAGTTGCGCCTCAAGCAATAGTTGATCGGCAAGTTCGAACCTTCCCTGGCCTGCCCAGCTTTTTGCGATTCGGCATCTGGCTTCAAGGGATTCCGGACTGTCGCTAAACTGGCTATAGAGTCGATACCAGATTTGGCGTGAGCTTTCATGAGGATAATCGCTGTAAAAATGCAATACTTCTTTTTGCTCAAGAGCCTTAATATCAGGACTGTACTCGTTGAGCATAGCCTTGTAGTAAAGTGCTATGGGCATTCTACGGCTTTTTGGTCGCCGGTTGATAAATAAATCAAACTGGCCAAGCAGCCATTGTTTTTTGGATTGGTAATCAAGTTCCGGCGGCACAATAAACCAAACCGGCCAGCGGTCATATCGCAACTTGTCCTGAATTTCTCTTTTCAGCTCGGCCCGCAACTGTATCGGCTCGGTAGGATAGAAGAACCCGGTCAAGTATTTCTTTACAGTGGGTTCAGTAAGTGTTCGGTCAAGTGCCTCAGTTATGCTGTGGCCGTGAAATTCACCTGCCTGTTCCGGGTTATTCTTTGCGACATATAGCTGGTAATCAAGCTCGGCGAAACCTATCTTTACCGCAAAGACCGCAACGGCTGTTAAAAGCACAAGAGTTGTAAAGGTCCAGACCAGGCCTGGCCGATAACGGGTAAAATGTCCTATTCCTAAAACCAATCCGGCGACAGCCAGACCGACAAGCCCGGCACAAATCCACGGAGTATACGAAGAGCCCCACTTTATAGGCTCGACACCTTTTACAGGCCCGAAACATCCCCAGTAAATAAACTGTGGCGCGGCACATAAAGCTATCGAAATAAACCTGGAGCGAAACCGCAGTGGTCTGGAGGCGACAGCAATACAGCTTATCAAAAGACACAGTGCAAAACCGGGCAAATTCGCCAACAAGCCAACCGCCAGGATAAAAGGCAGACTCCAGCTGAAACTCATAAGCTGTGAAATAAGAGGCGGCACAATTGCCAGAATGCCCATAAGCAGGCCCAAAACAAGAATCTGCCAGGGATATTCAAAAATGCTTATTCCGTTTACAACAAACCGCCCCAGATGCAGTGATTCAAGTGAAGCGATGGTATTTAGATTAAATGCCCACAATGAGCCAGTGATTAACTTGGTCCAGAACAGGCAACTGGCGACGAATGCGACGAGCGCAAGCAGCCAGCATCTCTGGACATTTTTATGACTGTAGTGCAGCGTGGGCCCAACAGTCATAAAGGACTTTGGAGCTGGTTTAGGCGCCTTATCAGATTGTTTATTACCCATAAGCCTCATCGCGTTTTGCGTTGTCGCCAATTGTAATCAGGCGGATTTTTCGAGTACCATACGCAATACGAGTCTTGGTTATGTCCCCTCACCACTGCTGGCAAGATACTGAATTTGCTCATCAGTAAGTTGGTCGATATCGAAGGACATTGACTTGAGTTTGAGTCTGCAGACCTGCTGCTCTATTCGGACAGGGACATCGTGTACTGCGGCATCAAGTTTGGCCCGTTTTTTCAGAACATATTCAGCTTCCATCGCCTGCGTAGCAAAACTCATATCCATTACACTGGCTGGATGTCCCTCGGCAGCGGCAAGGTTGATTAATCGGCCGTCGGCCAGAAGACAAATACTCCTGTTATTTTTGAGGACATATTCATCAACATAATTTCTGACGCCTTTTTTAACTTTTTTACTCAGTTTTTTGAGGGCAGGTATATCTATTTCGACATTAAAATGTCCACTGTTTGCAACAACCGCCCTGTTTTTCATCACGCGGAAATGCTCAGCGCGTATAACGTTTTTATTTCCGGTAAGAGTCACAAAAAGGTCTCCGATTTTAGCGGCCTGAGCCATGGGCATGACCTGAAATCCGTCCATGACCGCTTCGATAGCCTTTATATGGTCAACTTCTGTAACGATAACAATGGAGCCCATTCCTCTGGCTCGCATTGCAAAGCCCCTTCCACACCAGCCGTAACCGGCGACAACAACTTTTTTGCCAGCCATGAGAAAATCCGTTGCTCTGATGATACCGTCAACCGTCGACTGGCCGGTGCCATAGCGATTATCGAACAGGTGTTTGCTGGCGGCATCGTTCACCGCGATAACGGGAAATTTTAATTTGCCCGCATTTGCCATTGCCCGCAGACGTATGACACCGGTGGTGGTTTCCTCCATGCTGGCAATAATGCGGTGGGATTCTTTTTTCCTGCTGGTATGCAGTTCGTTCACCAAATCGGCACCGTCGTCAAACGTCATAACAGGCTTATGGTCGATAGCGGCGTGAATATGTTTGTAATAGGTGCTGCGATTTTCGCCACAGATGGCAAAGACGGGTATTTTAAAATCCTTAACCAGCGAAGCCGCCACATCATCCTGTGTGCTAAGCGGGTTCGATGCACAATAGACAGCATTTGCACCCCCTGCTTTTAGCGTTCGCGCAAGGTTGGCGGTTTCGGCGGTTATATGTAAACAGGCGGAAATGTTTTTCCCTTTCAGGGGTTTGGTCTTTGCAAATCTTTTTCGAATTGCCGCCAGCACGGGCATATCATTATCAGCCCAAAGGATGCGTCTTTTGCCCCCTGCAGCCAAGGATAAATCAGCTATGTCATATTTCATTCACGAACCCTTTCAAAGACAGATAGAAGTGATGAATATACGGGCAAAATATGAAATTTGCAACCTTTTATTTGGACAAAATCCCGACACCCGGCGAGGCGTTTTGGGGCTGTTTTAACATCCGAGAGGGTATTATCTGATAACGAATAACTTATCAAAAAAGATGGCCACAAAATTGTAGCAGCCGTGCACGGCCATTGCTATTACAAAATAGCTAAAAGCGACGCTTAAATCGGCGGCCCTGCCGTCGGCCAACTGCTTTTTCCAAACATGTATCATCCCCATCGAAGCGATAGCCGAACAACCCATATGAAGTGCGGTGCAGACCGTCCAGCGGAAATATGCGAAGGCCTCATGAGAAATAAGATCTGCCGAGCGAGCATAAAGATTAATATAAAGAAGGTTCTCGATAGTTGCAAAAACAAGGGCCGAGAGAAGCGCAGAAAAAACAAACTGCCAGGCGGCGAAGACTCGATAAGGTTTTTTCTCGAGCAGATAAATCATACCCGACTGTTTCAAAAGCTCTTCAATCACCGGCGCGACGATAACTATATAAAGTATCCCGTACCAGCCTCGGTTTGAAGCCATAAAAGCACCAAGTACAGCGAAAGGCCCACCGAGTATCGCAGCCAGAAAAGCGATAGAAAGATTGCCCGCCATAGAGCATTTTTCGCGTTTTTGCTCTATCCATTTTCCCAGATACACCCCCTCTTCGGAACCTGTTATGGCTGGCTCATTCAGCACGGAATCACGGATAGATGCAATTTCGTCCTGTTTTATGTTTGGCTTATCCGCGGTTTTTTCGGAAGGGTCGGGCTTACACTGGCCCTCTCCAATGGCAGGTTCATGCTTTACTGAAAAATACTTTTTTTTCACGATACTTTTACCGCGGTGCCATAAGCGAGGACCTCGACCCCTCCGGGCCTTCGCTTTCCCTGAACAGTTACGGTTTCAAATCTTATATTCCACACACTGTAAGCGCCCCGCTCCTTTGCCTGTTGAAGCATTCTAACGACAGCTTCCCTCCTTGCCCTTCTCATAAGTGAGCGGTAAGTTTTCATCTCTCCACCGAAAAGGTTTCGCAGACCGGCGGCAAAGACCTTGAAGTAATCAGTTGCGATAACGACAGAGCCAACCACAAGGAAACATTCTCCGGCTTTTAGATGAGCAGGCAAGCGTCGCAGATTACAAACGAGTACATCTTTCAACTCTTGTTCTTTGACATCAAGGCTGCGAAGATGCTTTTTTTCAATCCATTTGCCCACAATCAAACCAAGAATTATAAGAAAAACCGGTATACCAATCTGTATTATCAGATTAGCCATAATATTGTCCCTTTATACATTGAGACCGCTACGGGGCATACTGCTCATCTTCAACCACAACAGCGGTGCCATAGACGTAAAGCTCTGCGGCACCGGCGGTTATCGAGCTGGTCGCGAAGCGTACATTTATTACAGCATTTGCGCCAAGTTCCTCGGCCTGGGCAATCATCCTGACAAGGGACTCACGTCTCGATTCGACGAGCAGTTCGGTATATCCTTTTAGCTCGCCACCAATTATGTTCTTCAAGCTGGCGGTGATGTCCCTGCCTATGTGCTTTGCCCGGACAGTGTTGCCCTGGACAAGACCTTTGATTTGGCTGATTTTTTTGCCCGGTATGAATTCTGTATTTACAACTATCACGATACGACTCCTCTAACTGCTGAACCTGTATTTTTACCTTCCAGCGGTCAAGCTGGACTTATCACTTTTTACGCATATTGCAGGACAATATTTTGCGCAAATATACGAACAGCCTGCGCTTATTGCAACCATTTTATTTTATATAACCCGGGGGAATAAAAAAGGCGTGGTGGTCATCCCTGACCGCCACACCTAAAAAAGTATTTTTCCCGGGTCTAATAAACCCAAGGCGTCCATGCAACTATTAAGGAGTACCGCTAATCTCCACAGCGTCAACACAGCCGTTTCCTATCAACTCTCATTTTTCTCATCTATTCTATTGGGAACGTGATTGTGTCAGACGTTTCGTTGTTTAAGTTGGGGTCGTATATGTAGTCCTGCCTGACAACATCAGTAACGGTGAAGACGAAGGTGCCCTTTTTCGTGGCAAGAGACTCGAACATTATTTTACCATCCTCACCTGTCGCGTCTGCATCCTCACTTTCTCTTACGCCCTCACCTGTCCACGTGCAGGAAACCATTGCCGCATCCATATCGAGTCCGGAGTTGTTTTTAATCCAGACGGTTGCCTGAGCATAATACAGGCCTGTGTAGCGGTAGCCCATTTCGATATCGTACACATATACGGATGGTGCACCTCCAGAGCCCAGTGTGGTGCCTGACTCGGCTGTTGAAGCTGCAGTTTCATTCTGACTGTAGCTTTTGTCGCGGGCTGTTACCGTATAGGTGTATGTGGTATTGGGCTCGAGGCCGGTGTCTGTGTATATGGGGGCATCCTGCCATCCGCTATCGTGACCTGCGCCGCCAACGCATTCAAAGTAGAATTCGACGTTACTCTGGTCGTATGCATGTGCAGATTCCATCATGATAGTGTCTTCGCCAAATCCGTATGGAGTTGTCACCCAGGTCATCGGGTCGGGCTCAGGCGGTGTTGTATCCTGCGGCAAGGTTACAGCGGAGGCCGGCGATGAAGCTGCAGTTTCGTTGTTGTTCGAGCTTTTGTCGCGGGCCTTTACAGTGTAGGTATATTCGGAATCAGGCACAAGGTAAGTATCTTCGTATATCGGGCTATTCTGCCAGCCGGAGTCATGGCCGCCGCCAGCGGTGCAAGTGAAGTAATACTGTACGCCGCTTGGGTCATAGGGCATTGTAGCGGCCATTGCCACCGCAGAATCCCGGGTCGCATAGGGCTGTTTTGCCCATGTCGGGTCGGGTGTCGGGGCATTTGTGTCGGGTTCAACATCCTGAAATTCGTGGACACCACGGTCGGTAATATCGGTTGGAACCGGATTTCCCCAGCGGTCCATGCCTCCATTATCAGCGACGAGGACTCCTGAATCGATACAGGGTGAATTAGGGTCGAGCTTATAATAGTCATCGAGCGAATACATCCCTGCGGGTGCCTGGCCCGGATTTACAAGCATGGGGTCAGATGTAATTGCGCACGGGTCGTAGGGCGGGTCGATATGGTTGCCATAGAAGACATTGCCCTCGAAGGTGTAGCCGTTGGCCATTTCCATATTTTCGTAAGTGACCGAGCCGTCGACATAAAAGATGTTGTTGTAGAACTGGGTGTTTGTTGGATATTCTCCGCCCCAGTTGTCGAACATAATCAGTGGTATGTTGTCGTCGGGTCCGACATAGATGATGTTGTTATAAATCATGGTATTCTGGGGGCTTTCGCCTGAGATATGGAAGATTCGGCAATGGTCATTCTCACTGACATTGTATCGGATGACGCTATCCCAATTGCCTACGTTGCCCTTTTTTATTTCAGGGCCGCATATCAGCGAGAAGCCGCCTTCGTTATCGTGACTGTAGTTGTACTGGATGATGTTTCTATATCCGTTGTAGTCGCAATCAAATCCTTGGCCGTCGGTTGTTCCTTTCATTCCGGAGACTTCATTAAACTGGATTACGGTATCATCGGCAGTGTATGGCCAAATACCGGCTGCGGCATCGGCGCATCGCTGGCGTCCGTTGCGTACGATATTGTATTCACACAGTCCATGGTCGGTGCCCCACATTTTGATTCCATCGCCGCCTACATCTTCCACCAGATTGCCTCTTACAACGACATTAGTGAACAGATGGTATGAGATGTCGCGGTTGTTCCATTCCGTTCTGCCGCAGATTCCGTTTCGGTCGGTTCTCAGGACGTGGCAATCCTCAATCAAGAGGTCATCGAACCATGACAGGGTGTTTCCGGAGTCTTTGACGGCCTCGAATGTTATACCGTGACCTTCTGATTTTGCTTTTACAAGGTCGCCGTTTACATCGTGGACAAAGAGATTTTTCAGGTGGATATGCCTGATTTCGCCGCAGTCGTCTGCGGTGATTCTTACACCTGCCTGATTGAGCATTCGCTGGGGGGCGAGGTTTGTTACCTCGAGATTGCTTATTTCATAGCATTCGACATTATAAATGTGGACGGCGTTGAGGAACAGACCATCTGCGTCGATACGCGGCCTGTAGCCATGACCGTACATGTCGATGATGATGGGACTTTCCGGTGTTCCGGAGCCCTGTGGTTTTAACTGGCCGATGTAGCGTGTGTCAGCCTTGAAAAGCACCATGTCACCGGCGCCTAAAACCGTCCCGTTGACTTTGGAAAGACTCGCCCACGCCTGTTCGGGCGATGTGCCGCTGTTAGCGTCGTTGCCGGTGTCACTGTCGACATAATACGTCGTCGCAGCAAGTGGAGCCGAAAATGCCCCGAAACCCACTACACAAGCGACCAATAACAATTTGAAATAATTTGACATAACAAGTCTCCTTACAAAAAAATCGTTAAAATCCCTTTAACAAACCAGCATAAAAACCATAAAATCCTCAACAGCAGAAAAGTTAAAAATGACATCACGATTTGAAAAAGTCTCTTTTCCTTTTTCCTCCCTTCTCTCTCCCTCTCATCTCTGTTGCTGCGTGCAGCGGTCCCCCCCGAAAAACATTTTAGAACAGATGTCCCCTGCACAATATAAAATACAAAGGTCTTACGATTATATGCTATCTTTGGTTTATGTAAATACTGAATTCTGTAAAAAATTTTACCATTTTGCACATTGAACTATTGGTTTTTTAAGCTTAGCTCCACACAAAAGTTTTTTCAACTCAAAGGCATGGCGGTCGTCCCTGACCACCACACCTAAAGAAACCATTTTTTCCCAGGCCTAATAAACCCGGTCCATCCATGCAATTATTGAGAAGTACCAATTATCTCGACATCATCAACAAAACCGACTTCGGGAACCCTGTCACAATTTGTGCGGAACCTAAGCTTGAAGTTGGGATTGTTATCGGCACCCGAGTCAAGCAGAAAATCTTTATAGACCCACGATAAATCCTGCATTCTCTCAATCTCATACCAGTCGGTCCCATCAAACCACTCAACAAAGAGGTATTCGCCCTGTTCCGGATCCATACCGCTGTTCTGCTTCCTCGCGTACTTAACATGAATCTGGGTGAATCCTTCGGTACTGATGGGTTTTTCTATCCACGTTGTTTTAATGAGTTTGGCTCCGTACTCACCCGTATAGCTGGTACTTGAGACACTGGCATCGCCGCTGAAAACCGTCCAGCCGCCCTCGATAAAGTCGCCACTTTCAAAACCATCGTACCACGGTAGGGCTCCGCCATCTGTCGTAGCCGACTCGGTGCTGGAGAAGCCGGTCGTGTTCTGGTTGGCGCTCTTATCACGGGCCTGAACCCTATAGCTGTATTGTGTGCCAACTGTAAGTCCCGTGTCGGTATAAAGGGGGTTGTCCTGCCATTCGCTGTCATTACCACCACCAAAGACACACTCGAAGTAATATTCCACGCCACTGTCATCAGTAGCTGTAGTAGCGGTCATCGATATATTCTGGTTGTCAATTGCATATGGAACAACCGCCCACGTCATCGGGTCCGGACTCGGTGGCGTCGTATCCGGAGGATCTGTTGTCGCATACTCGGTAGTGGACCAGGCAGTTGTATTCTGGTTCAAGCTCTTGTCGCGTGCCTGCACCCTGTAGCTGTACTGTGTGCTCGGCGTCAGGCCCGTATCCAAGTATGTCGTGCTGTCCTGCCACCCGCTGTCATTACCGCCACCCAATACACACTCAAAGTAATACTGTACGCCACTCTCATCGGTAGCGGTTGTCGCAGTCATTGATATCGAACTTTCCCCGGTCGCATACGGTACTGTAGCCCATGTCATCGGGTCTGGTGTTGGTGGTGTGGTATCGGCAGGTGTGTTCTGGTCGTACTCGTGGGCACCGACATCAAACGCACCAGCAGCGGGATTGGGAATAGCTGTCCCGTAATAATCCCTAATTCCAACATCGGTACCAAACTCAACTTCAAGGTCAAGACCCCCATCAATCAGCGGTGAGGCGCCAGTTAATTTGTAAGCTTCAAGGGTTTCAAGAAGACAGGGGTCACCTATCGTTCCTCCGCCGCCGGCATCAGTCAACAGCGGGTCAACCTGGAAACCAACCGGTGTACTTCCGACCATTTCCTGACCGGTTGCCGAGCGCCAGGCGTCCAGGCTGGTATAAGTCTTGTTCTTACCCCAGTTGATTATGAAATCATCGCCGCTTGACCAATAGCAGTTACCCTGGAAAGTGACCTTGTCGGTGGCTTTGCCAAAAACCTCGACCATTGTCAGTCCGCCTGTGGTAACGAATATATTGTTGCGGATATACAGGCCGTTGATGTCCTCACTCATGACGAAAATGCCTTTTCCTATGGAGTTGGGGCCAAGATAAATCGTATTGTTGTAGACATGAGTATTCTGCAGTCCGAGCGGGTCGACCCCCGACCAGAAATGAATAGCACCCATCGGGTCTCTTGAGCCTGTGCAGTCGTTTTCGCCGATGTTGTAGCGGCAAACGTTGTTTTTGTATTGCGATGCACCACCGAAGTGGCAAATCAGATAGCTGCATCCTTCGTTGTCATGCGAATAGTTGTACTGCATAACCGAATTGATACATCCGCCATCGAGGTCGAACCCTCCGCCGTCTCCACCGGAGGTTTTAGTATGGTGTGACTCACAGTATTGAATTGCAAGGTCGTTGCACTCCCACGCCCAGATACCCAGCGGTCCGCCACCGTCGGCATCGCAAAGCCATCCGTTGTTATAGGCCTCGCAGAACTCAATGGTTGCCACATCGACATTCGACAGCACAATACCGTTACCGGAGTGTGGCTGTCTGCCGGGAATACCGGAAATGTTGTACACCAAACAGTCGGCAACATAGAAATTCTCATGCGCCCACGTGGTGAAGGGATACGGCCCGTCGGAATTAATACCGATATTGCCACAGTCGTGAACCTCGCAGTTGGTGATGGTAACGTTGCTGTATCCACTGGCACTGGGGTCGGGTCCGAGGAAATAGATTCCCCTTTCGAAATAATTGCTTATCTCCAAATTATCGATGTAGACGTAGTCAAGCTTAACACCATTGTCCAAGTCGTTGATAAACAAAATTCCGTTTGCGCCGTTCGCGTCGCTTCCGCCGGAACCTATAAAGTTGAGATTCGTTATCTCAAAACCTGCGCAGTTGTATGCGTAAAGACCATTGGCATCGGCCGAATCGATAGTCGCCCTGCCGGTGCCGTATGAACTTACCGCTACCGGACTTGTCGATGTTCCCCCGTCAGCCGAGTCAAAGAGCATACTGCCGTAGAACGTCTGGCCGCCTTCAAAAGAAATACTGTCACCAGCCACAAAAGTCGTGGTATTCACGTTTGTAAGTGTCTCCCAAGCCTCTGACGGTGAAGTGCCTGAGTTTGCGTCATTGCCCGAGGGACTTACATAGTAGTCCGTAGCCGGCGCAACAGCAGCCAAAACAAACACTATAAAAAAAGATGCTAAAAGAAATGATTTCCTGCACATAATTTTTCTCCCTAAAAACCAAGATATTAAAATGTTTTCCTTAACTCTTTGCTAACTAAAACGAACTTACAGCTTGACTTACCTCCTTTCGCTGAAAATCCAATTAAGCTGTTAAACCGGGAATAAAACGACTACTGTAACTTTAATAAATTTAATTTAAGAAATGCAAAGTTCGCCTCGAAACTCCTTTTCTCCTCCCTGGTCTCCACGCCTACCGTCTCAGATTTCTTCCGTCTGCGACCGAAGCTCCCACCACGATTTAAAGCTCCCTCCATTTGTAAAAGCGAGAATTACAAATGACTGATAATTCAAATACCACTTTAATCTTTAAGCGTCAAGGAAGTTTTTAATGAAATTTTCAGCTATTTTTGAATAAAATACATATCTTTAGAATTAACAAAAGGTTACAAAAATCCACCTCCACAGAAAAAACAAACAGAATTTTGTTGTAGGTCAACCGCCGTGAAACAAATATAATCAGCGGCAACTTTTTAACCGGCAGGAGACATTAATATGCCCAAGGCGGCTTTGGACCTTACAGGAGCATGGCAATTTAAGCAATACCCGCCTTCTGCACGACGCATGCGGGACCTGGATTCGGCCGATTGGCAACAGACTAATGTCCCGTGCTCGATTTTCACCAGCCTTATAGAAACCGGGCAAATTGAGTCCAGCCAAATCAAGGCCTATCCTGAAAATTTCGCATGGGTCAGTGAAAAACCATGGATATACAGAAAAATCTTCGACGCACCGGGTGAATTGCTCAACTGCAGCAGGGTCGAGCTGGTTTTTGAAGGGCTTGACACAATAGCGAGTATCTGGCTTAACGACAAACTTGTGGCCAAAACAAACAACATGTTCATACCGTTTCGATTCGATGTAACAGAATTATTAAAGCCGCGCAACAACACGCTGCTGGTGAAGTTTGACCCACCCGCCAAATATGCCAAAAAGCTGATGAACAGATACACCAGTTTCGAATCATTGCTTGGACATGCGGAGCGTGTATATATAAGAAAGGCACAGTATCAATTCGGCTGGGACTGGTGTCCTGCCTTGCCCGGATGTGGAATCTGGCGTCCTGTTCGGCTTGAGGGCGTTGAAAAAGCCAAGCTTGCTGATTTACACATCCGAACCATCGATTGTAACGAAGAATTCGCAGATGTCAGAATCGCGGTCGAGTTGGATGCTCTATCAGAAGCGAAATTCGACTGTCGGCTTGACCTGTCAAGCGGTGAGCAAAAAATAAGCCATGAGTTAACATTTAATCCAGGCGAACATTCCCATTCCACGGTGATACATATCAAAAAACCTTTTCTTTGGTGGCCGCTCGGCTACGGCGAACAGTCTCTTTATCAACTCGACGTTCAACTGTCCAGTGACGGGCAGATTATAGACCAAAGAAAGAAAAGTTTCGGAATAAGAACCGTCAAACTGAACCATTCAAGAAAGACAGGAAGCGAAAAGTTTCAGTTTGAGATAAACGGTCAGGCGGTTTACGCCAAAGGCGCAAACTGGATACCCGCTTGGATATTTGCCGGTTCTGTGCGCAGCAATGATTATCAAGAACTTTTGCAGGCGGCGGCTGCAGCAAATATGAACATGCTTCGCATCTGGGGCGGCGGTTATTATGAAGCAGACGAATTTTATGAGCTTTGCGATGAGCTTGGTATAATGGTATGGCAGGACTTTATGTTCGCCTGCGCCTACTATCCCGACCGTAAGTGGTTTGCCAAAGAAGTGAAAATCGAGGCAACGGCCATTATCAAACGGTTGCGTAATCATCCATGTCTGGTTTTGTGGTGCGGCAATAATGAGATTGACTGGTTACACAGTATCGGCATGCTCGGGAAAAGCAAGAAGTTCTACGGCAAAGCAATTTACCATCGGCTTTTGCCGCAGCTTGTCGCTGAGCTCGACCCTGACAAAGACTATATACCAACAACACCACTTGGAACAAAAGAGACTTTCAAGTCCGACCGGACGCTGACAAAACACCAATGGGAAATCTGGTCTCGCTATCAACCGGTTCGAAAGTACCTCTGCCGGCCTGAAGATGTTCCACCATTCGTTACTGAATTCGGGCTGCAGTCACTTCCTTCTATTGAAACCATCAAAAGCTTTTGTCCCGCAGAAAAACTACATATCGCCAGCTATTGGCTTGAGAAACACAACTATCAATTAGACGGTAACAGCCGCATATACCGCTATATTGGTGATTTATTCGGCCCAGTCAAAAACATCGAAGAGCTTGTTTACCTGTCACAAATCACACAGGCCCGCGGCGTAAAAACATATGTCGAACATCTAAGGGCACATAAATCCAGAAACAGCGGCGTACTATTTTGGCAGTTCAACGACTGCTGTCCCGCGATAAGCTGGTCGGCAATCGACTATACCCGGGGACCAAAGGCACTTTATTACTACGCAAAACGCTTTTTTTCAGACCTTCTGATTACGGTCGTATCCGCCGCGACGAAAGCCCAAAACAATCTTCAGCCAAACCCCGAGCCATTTAATGTTGTTGCAATAAACGACAGTCCGCACCCGGTAACCGCCACGTTAAACTGCCAGTTGATTGACCTGTTCGGAAATATTCTGGACCGTGTTTCGTTTCCGATTGCTATTGCGCCGTTGAGCGTTTCAACAGCACCAAAACTGCCCAGGGGACTTATCTCCCCGAATAATCCGGAGAACTCCGTGTTACATATCGCGCTTGATAAAGACGGTGCTAAAATCGCTCAGAATTTGTTCTTTTACCTGCCCGATAAATATATCGACTGGCCGGAACCGCAAATAACCAAGAGCCTTGAACAAGTAACCAACAAACAGTGGAAGCTCAAACTAAAATCAAACGCAATTGCAAAAGATGTGCAAATCAGCGCCCCTGTCAAAGTTAAATTCAGTGACAATTTTATGGATTTGATACCGCAGGACGAACTTGAGATAACAATCGACTGCGAGCAGCAGGTCTCATTGCTTGAATCGGAACTGCAACTGCGCTGTCTACAATCGATTATTTAAGATAATTCAGGCCATAGCCTTAGTAACCAAAAGGCGGCATACCCATCCCCGGCGGCATACCCATACCCGGCGGCATACCCATCATGCCCGGAGGCATTCCCTGCATCCCCGGGGGCATCGTACCAGGCTGCCGCATGCCAGGCCTTGTACCAAACGGCCGGAAAGCCAGCTTGGTTTCCTTTTCCAGTCTCTTGATTTCAGAAAACCTTGCAAGCAAGCCATCGGCCCAGTACTTGGTCTTAATAGGCACATGCTCCATAGCAGTTCCGTCAAGGGTATAAATCATATCATGATAATATCTGGCACGCAGATTACTGCCGCCCGACCAATCATTTACAGGAATAATGTCCACTAAAACCACTCCGGTGCTGTAATCAATATTCTCAGGCACCGTTACATTTTCTTCTTCCTCCTTGGTCTTATCGTACTCAACAACGTTGCCTATAACATCGCCCTTTTTGACTGTAAATTCCTGGCTGTACCAATATCCCAGTGCGTACCGACTTACCACTACCTTAACAGCGTTCTGAGCCTCCTGTATATCACGCGGGAAGAAATATAATTTTTCAGGAATTTCGACAGGTTTAGTAACATCAGAGAAATTACTCCACAAAATAACCTGGTTATTGAATGCCTTATCCTGCTCATAGAACTGATTTGTTCCTGCTATAGGATTGAAAACACCCAGCCGTACTCTGTATCGGTAGCTCTTTCCCGGCCCAACGGTATCATCATGTGCCCAGAACATCAAGGGTTCATCCATCTTGTCGAATTCCATATCCTTCTTAATTAAAAGCTCATCAAGTTCTTTAAGGAGGTCATTTATCGTCTTTGAAGGCTCCTTTTTGGCTTTTTCCGACCGTTCTTTTTCGGCCTCGCGACTAACGCGACTTCTTCTGGTAGATTTCTTAACGGTAGGCATAGGCATCATCCCGCCACCGCCACCAAAGGGGCCGCCACCACCTCCCATAGGGCTACCACCGCCCATGCCCATGGGCATTCCCATACCACCCATACCCGGAGGCATGCCACCGGCAGTGGTTCCTCTTGGCTTTGGTGTCCGCTTGCGCCGGTCCGAACTCTCCTCCTCGCGTTCCCTTTCTTCTTTCTTGGCCTTCTGAGCCTCTCTCTTTTCTTGTGTATCAATATCTCTTTGGTACTTTACAAAATCCCGGTGTAATGAAGGCGGGAACCAATCCTCTTTGGCAGATGCTATTTTATAGGCCTCCGGCTGTAATAAATCCTTCAACACCGTACTGTCAGCAAACTGAATCAGCGGCACTTTTATGCCGCCAGGCGGCAGACTTCTTACATCTTCTGCTACTGAAAACATTCTTTTACGATGGTCTATCTGAGTTCTCGGAACAATATGCCAGTCGCTCCATGTGCCATCAGCAAGCAATTCCTGCCTTTGCATCTGAACCGATGCGAAAACAGGAGTCGCAAGGCACGGGTCCTGCCATTCCTGCTTTACATTATCCCCGGCAAAACTTTCGTAAAATCGCTGATATAACCCAGCAACATCAAGCTTCGCCTGCACTGTCACAAAATCAATATCATTTGGCTCATTTTCGGCTCTTTGGTAAGGGGTTTCCTCATTAACGATCTCTGTAGGTACATAAGCCACTGTTCTGATATGCTCAACATCAACATCGTTGACTTCACCAATCACAGGAATGCGATATTTACCCTTGCCAGCTTTTACTGTGGTAACATGCGGCGGAATCGGAAGTGTTAAATCGACATTAATGTTATCTATCGCCGAGTCAATCTTAGCAATAAGTCCACCGGCCTTGGGCACATAAGGCTCCATGGGTTCGGGGGAACGATTCAGTTTGTTCTGCAAATCCTCGGCCTGGGTGACTATATAATCATCAATCTCTCCGGGACGAAGCTTTTGATTGTCATATTCGACACAACTGGGACTGATAACAACACGGGTAATCAAAAGCCATAAACAAACAATCCCAACAATGACCAAAACCAGTTTTTCAACATGTTTTTCGAATAACTCTAAAAAGCTACCGCCTTTTTCAATCATTTAAGCATCCCCGTTCTGAATATATAAATAAAACTATTATATTCCCTTCAAACCAACACGCAGAAACTCCGAATGCTCTGCTTTACCATTCTACCGTTTACCCTGTGAAATCATCCACCAATAGCGTCTTGACCGTTTCGGGTTTTATCTCTTCATAGCTCTTTCTGAGCAACAAATACTCACAAACCATCTCCAGGTCGACCACAGCATCCTCACCATAGCGATAGAGGCTGTGATTCTCGTCTGTCATGTTTATCGACCTGATGCTGGTTTCCAAAACAGTGATTTGATTATGTTTAAATTCCTGCTCCGGTTCCTTGCCTGAAAAGCCTTTGAACTTATGTGTCTTAGCACTACATAGCTCTTTCATAAAAGGTAAAACCGCTTGAGAACTTACCACAACCGAAACATTAAAATGGATAATATCAATTTCGCCATCCGAGCGCCTCTGCGTGGAAGGCGCACTGAGCTCATCTTCAAAGGAAATAACATAATGCGGCCTCCTGCCGACTCCGCTTCTCCGCCCAAGGGTTCGCCTTTCCTGGGAAAAACTAACATCAAGAATCCGCTTCACAGGCGAGGTGAAAACAGTCGATGACCCGGCATTCATGGCTTCAACCGTATCAATAACATCTGCGATAATCCAATAACCCAGTTGCCCGTACCAGCAATCCTCGAGCGACTCATCCATCCCCGCATATTCATATTCTTTCCAGAATTCGTACCCACTCAAATCAACAGGGTTAACATAAACTGAAGCAGATTTGGCTTTGTCATTGCAAAGGACCTCGGTTATCGTCGCGTCAACCTCGCTCATTCCCGGAAATGCCCCCATCCCCCAGCCCATGCTGCGACGAATGCCTGATACACCAGAGCGTTGTAAACTACTTTTCAACTCGGCATCCGTGGGACAATCAGTTACCCTTATGCGAGTAAGCATCCCTTCCATACCTTCCCGAAACTGCTTGCCGAACATTTCGAAAACCAGCGTAGATTTGTCCGTAGGTTCGGGAAACATTTTATAATTCAGCAAAGGTCTCTGGCAGCTTTGCAACATTAAAAGAGCGGTCTTGTCAGCATCGGCTTTATAAGCCTCCTGAAACTCCTGCTCAACCTGCCACTGGTCGCGAACGACTGTACCTTTACTAAGGGACTGAACTGTTTTACCACCAGAAACACTTTTGCTTTCTACCTGCTTCCTAAGACTGCCGCTCATCAGTTCTGTAGGTATGAAAAGCAACACACTAACCAATGCTATCGCAACTGGAAGTACGAGCCATGAGTAATTCTTAAGAATGCTCAGTTTCTGCAAAATCTCTTTAAAACCTGTAATGTTCATTTTGATCCACTAACCCATATCTATGTTCTTTTTATCGAGTCCGGCATGCTTTGATTTTACCGGCACATTACAGCACAAAGCCTTTCTACAACACACTAAATAACCCTATAATTACCAGTCATCATCCTCGCTTTTCTCTTCCACCGGCGCGTCTTTCCAAACGAATTTAAGGTCCAATATAAACCAGTAGTCATTCACTTCATAAACAACCCCCGACCTGTCCATTTTCCTTATCCCGTGCTCATCCAACACGGGAACCTTGCTAATAATTTCTTTGGTCAAGGGGTCAATCAAAACCTGATCCTCGTCGCCACTGGACATGTCCTTTCCGGCATTGTTTTCCATTATATCTTCAACGCCTATGCCGCTAGGCATATCTGAATCCCAATCGACTTCGCCGGTCTCCAGCGTGAAGTGTTCAACATCAGCCTTTTTGTACAGCTTAAATGGGCTGTTGCCGTCGAATATTTCATCCAGATTCATCAGCCGAGTGACAATACCCCACTTATCCTTGTCGTCCCCGACACCGGCCGGATCCAGCAGCTCACCTATATCCCCATAAGGACTATACCCAGCAATACTTACAACAAATCCAGACCCCTCTTCATCTTTCACGGTCTTGCCCTCCTCGTCCTTTTTGACGACCTTCTTCATGGCAAATTTGGCTCCTCCGGGCATACCAGGCATACCTGGCATACCAAAAGGCATACCCATCATACCAGGGGGCATACCCATCATACCAGGGGAAGTTTTCTTCTTCTTGCCGCCGCCCACTCGGAATTCGGCGCTGCCAAATTGCGCATAACCGACATCTTCGGCAAAGAAAACAGACATATTTGTAATAAAGATTTGTTTTCTTTCCTTGCGGGGAATCTGCAGGACTTTTTCAACATCACCGCCAGCAAAGGCCTGGTAAAGCTCCGCCTGCTCGGGATTATTTTTCTCATTCGGCAGAACTGAGAATATAATCTCATGCATCAGGGGTACTATGTCCCGATACTCGAATGGCTCGAGAGATTTTTGTATCACCGCTTCGGACTTACCGGCCTTGCCCTTTTCGGAATCGAGTTTGCTCTTGGCCTGTCTGGCATCGCTGATGACACTGTTGACCCTTTGCCGGGCCTGATTGCTGTTGTTGTATCTGACTCTATCAAAACCAGTTCTGCCAAAACACATGAGTGAAACCAGAAGTAACATACAGGCGGCACTGATAAACCACTTCGCCTTGCTCGCCCAAACCATCGACTTGGCAATACTGCGAGGCAGCAGGTTGCTCTCAACCTTCGCAAGCCCTAACCCCTGCAAAGCAAGCCCATAAACTACACCAAAATCGCATACACTCTCGTGGAATTTCGCTGCTGAGACATCTGGGCTCATCGCAAGTCTCCTGAATGCATCAGGTCTTTCTACGGGTATCTGTAGTGTCTGCTGCAGATATTTCAGCAGGCCTCGCATCTTCGTTCCGCCGCCGGTGGCAATAATCTTGGTCAACTTGGTATTGGGATTGGAACTGCTGTAAAAACCGAGTGAACGCTGTATTTCAGAGGCCAGGTCGGTGAAAACGGGCCTCATGGCCTGGAACACCTGTCGTGCATATTTGCTCATCGGTGCAGTGCGTTTGAGCTTCTCGGCCTTTTCAAAATTGAGCTTGAATGTCTCGGCTATCGCCCTGGTAAACGCATTGCCGCCCATCGCAACACATCTTTGCCACACTGTCGTGGGGGTGCAAACAACCAAATCGGTATTTTCGGCGCCAATGTCCAGAACAACTACCGCCTTGCTCTCAGATTTTAACAAATCTTCATGGTCGAACAACGCGTAGTTATACAGAGCCATCGGTGCCATCTGAACATAGCTGACCGCCAGGTTTTCCCCGCCGAAATACTCAAGGACCGAAGTAACCACCTCATCCTTAATTGCAAAGATGCCCACCTTGA
>Ga0307378_10001810_pt1 | contig 33835 bp, 21 predicted proteins | sample UN1MG_FD_202238 | JGI IMG/M metagenome (GOLD analysis project Ga0307378, IMG submission 202238) | Soil microbial communities from Risofladan, Vaasa, Finland - UN-1 | ecosystem: Environmental > Terrestrial > Soil > Coastal area > Acid sulfate soil | place: Finland: Risofladan, Vaasa | collected... | reverse complement strand
ATTCCGGTGGATAACCGGTTTTTTCAAACTGATATGTACACGTGGGATAATTCACCACTACTTTGTAATCCTTCATATGGCGCCAGCCAAGTACGCCATCGATCCTTACCCCGCATGCTCGTCTAACAAATTCTCTGGCATTGCTTATCCCATCAGAGCTGCTGCCTTTTCCTTCTCTTGGCCATGCAAATCCTTCTCCATGTCCCTCCATCTCGATCCTCACCACAGGCACTGTTTCTTTGGGAGGATTCAACTCCGCAAGCACATGGGATTCCACTAAACTCATATTGGATCCCGTGTCGAAAATGAAATTGAATGGACCTTGATTCTCGACCAACACAGGCACAATGACAAAAGTGAATACCGGTTTAAATGACCGCTCGAGCTTTCTGCAAGCTCCTTCTCTAAGGGAAATAATACGCCTGGGATAATCAATGCAGAGTTCGAGTTGCCTGAACACGGGATAGCCAAGGATTCCTTTTACAGGATTATCATCGGAAAGAACACCAAGATTCATTACTCTCGCATGTACGTTTTCCAATCCGAACGTTCCAATCTTCAGTTCGCCGATTGAGACGTCCCGCATTGGATGTCCCTGCAACGAACGGTATTCCACCGATGTTGGGAGAACTCCAATGGCTTCTGCATATTTATAATCTATAATGTTTGTCGAAGCGCCCGTGTCAACCAGGAACCGTACGGCTTTATTGCCGTTCAAATTGCAGTTGACAAGAGGACAATCGTTATACACTTCAAAAGGCATTGTGTGCTCAATGATATCAGTCGAACAAGCCGGTTCAGCGTGGATGCTGAGAGAATTCCGGTCTTTCGTGCATCCAGCATAAGGCAGAATATTCGACAATAACAGGATAATGACAAACCGTCTGTAACTTCGCATATCGACTCTCCCTATATTCCCAACGACTCAGGTGAGGCGCGAGCTATTGCGAGTCGTCTCTGTCCGTCATGTTATCTTATTTCCTTCTTTGGACTGATCTTGATTACTGATCAGATTTTACGAAACAACGTAGCTCAATAAGCGCATTCTTTACTCGCGGAGCGCTTAACCACTGCAGAAGGTCTCGGATGACTCCACGTCACTTTACTAAAAAACTAAATGGAGCCGGCCCGGGACTATCAGGCCAGCGATTCTTTGCAAAATTGAACGCACTTGCCGACTTCAGTCACGGCGTCCGAGCCTTCGGGCACCCTGTATTCAAGCTCGATGTCGGCGGGGAACGTCCACTTTTCTTTCTTCATCAACTGGAGGATCAGCGCCACCGGCGTATCTCCCTGGCCGAAAGGCAGATTCGGGCCGTTATTAACCTTCCTGTCCTTCAGATGAAGGCTGAGGATACGGTCATGGTACTTTTCGATTATAGGAATCGGCGACTCGCTGGTGCCGGCGACATAATGACCCACGTCGAAGTTAATCCCCATGTATTTTCCGTAGGACAGTATAGGTCCCTCGTACGTCTTCGGAGTCATCTGCGTATGGTTATGGAAGCCGATCATGATTTTGTGTTTGTCGGCAATAGGCCCGAGCCTCCTGGCTGCTTCTTCCGAAAGCTCTCGCGTGATGCCTTTGGCGCCGAGGGCCTTGGCCGCATTGAAGTAGTAGTCGATCTCTGCGTCTGTCATTCCCGGATTGCCGATGCTGCCGAACTTGACGATATAGATATTGACGCCCGCATCATTGTAAAGCTTGCGGAGGGCACGGTACTTGTCCATTGAAACCGATAAGCGCCAGTTGAGAAGCTCTTGCTCTCTTTGTTGCCGGGCTTTCCGCTGCTCTTCCGTCATTTGTCCCCGTCCTCGCCGCGGGCGACCGCCGCCGGTCGGTATCCCGGCGAATTGCTCGGCCGGTTCTCCCATCAGCTCGACCGAGCTGAGCCCGCACTTAACGAGATATTTAAGAAGGTCCTCGGCAGTACCGGGCATGCCGCGGTAACTGTAGGTAATCGCCCCGATTTGTACGCCGTTGAAATTGGAATTGGGTTTGCCCGCTGAGCCGCCGCCTGAGCCGGCCAGGACATATCGGCTCATCATCGCAGAGGCCCCAAGCGCCGCAGCCCCACCCATAAATCCACGTCTTGACACCGTTGTTTCGCCGTGTTCGTTCATAGTTCTTTCTCCAAAGGTAAATTTATTAATTCGTCTATTTCACTCAAATGCAGTATGAAATGCCGCGGGAAATCGACGACCATTTCTTCGAGTGATATCTCCTCGTTCAGGCCGGATATCCAGACGTTGTCCAGCTTTTCAGGATTTATATTCCTAATCACGTGAACAATGTGCGTGTTGGTGCATTTCCATAATAGAACCAGCTCGTTCCAGTCTTCCTGCTGATAGTTCTGGATGGCAATCCACCGGTCATTGTTCCCATGTGTTGCGTAGCACGGAAAAATCAGCGGGCTTTTCTGGTACTGAAGGTGGATGATTCTATGTGTGTTATTGGAGGCCGAATCCACCATGTGCCCTGTGATCTGTTTGATTGTGCGGTTTTGACTGTTTCGCCTTTCGGCAATAACGTCATTGCCGAGGGCCGACAGTTTCGGTTCCCATTCTTCAATAAGTGACAACATCTCTTTGCAGATAGATTCAAATTTATTCATAATCTTTTCTCTCCTGTGCAAGCCAAAATTGCGCCGGACATGCTCTGAAGAAAAGCTCCACATTCTGTCATTGCGAGGCCCGAAGGGCCGTGGCAATCTCCTGCGTTATAAGCAGAAAAAGCTATCGTTACGTTTGAGATTGCTTCGCTACGCTCGCAATGACATACTCCAGCCTGATATTTTCTATAGAGCACCCCAGACATTTATTCCCCTCGGTTCGTGCTGAGGAGTTTTCCGGATTTCTTGTCCCAGATGATGGTGCGCACTTTCATGCGGTGCTCGCCGTGACAATCCGTGCAGACAATTTTATCGGGATCGGTTTTGTCCGGATTACGCTTTGCCCAGCGAGCGGCAACCTTGCCGGGCGGAACATCATGAGAATTATGGCAGCCTTGACAGAAAGAATCAATTTTGTCGGCCGAGTACATCTTTTCAGGAGGGGTCGTGTTGTTCTCATCGTTCCTGTGCGCGAAAGATTGCCCGTGGCAGGCGGAGCAGCCGACGTTTGCTCCTGCGTGGCTATTCGCGAGCGACTCCGACCTGTAGTTGGCATGGCATACAAAACAGGCTGCGTTTTCAACTGCCGCCTGCGTAGCCATGCCGGCGGAAGCTTGTTGCTCTTCGGTTGGTTCGTCAAGAAGCAGCGGAGCATCTGAATCGACGACGAGCAGCGGTGGTCCGCCTGTGGATTCCTTCTGGTTGTTGTCGGAAGCCGGTGGTACTTCGGTTCGTTCGGACTTGGCAGTCGGAGTGCAACTCAGAATAGTTAAAGCGGCAAACACGACAAGCACAACAAGAATCCTGGAAAAATTAGCGCATCTGTTCATTCGTTGTCCTTATACGGATGTACGCGGCTGATATCTCAAACGTATTCCCAGTTTTTGAGCCACTGATAGTTCGGCGGCAGCGAAGCCCAGGCGCGATCGGCGGCTTCTTCGAGCTCGGCTCTTTCCTTCAGGTCAAGCTCCCTGCGCTCCTTTACGGCAAGGGCCGCGTTGTCGACCTGCTGGACGCTGATAAGCCCGGGCATTGGTGCCGTTATAGCCGGGTTGCAGAGAATATGGCGCAGAGCCAGCCGGGCAATCCTGTTGTCCTGCTCGAAGTATGGGCTGTCGGGCGAACTGTCACCCTTGAACAGAGAGTTGCTGGCGAAGGGTTTAATGCCGAACCAGCCGACATCGTATTTCCTGAGAGCGGCCCAGAGACCCGATTCGTCCGTGACAAGTTTGCTTTTTGCCGTGTATGGAGTCAGAATGACCTCGACCTGTTCCGGGTACATTTCGATGACTTTTTTCAGGTGCGGCCTGTCGTGAGAGGAGAAACCGATAAATCGGGCCCGGCCGGTTTTCTTCGCCCATTCGAGGGCTTTTACCGCCGCTTCGACTTCCGCTTCGGTGTGCTGGCTGCTGTCCACGAGCAGGCTGATTCGCCAGATATCGACGTAGTCAAGTCCGGCTTCTTTCATCCCTTCGTCGAGACCCTGCTGCAGCTTCTTCGCCGAACGCCATTCTTCGAAGCGGCTTTCCAGGATGTGCCACGAATAACCGAAGTACATCTTGTCCCGGCGACCTTTGAGGGCCTTGGCGTATGCGAGGATTTCCTCGCGGCAGCAGGCGTCAACATAATTGACACCACGCTCGATACAGCGGCTGACGACCTCGTGGCGGTTTTTCTGGAAATTGCTGCCGTCGATGTCCGTTGTCATCCAGCCTTCCGGCTCGCTTCCGCCTATTATCTTGACAAGTCGCTTCCAGTGGCCGCCGAGACAAATGGCCGAAATCATAAGTCCCGTCCTGCCGCATCGGCGGTATTCCATATCGGAGTTATAGTTCAAAATCTTGCCGGCGTTTTTAGCGCTGGCGCTGTTGGAAAGCGCAATTCCGGCACCGATAGCGGCGCCTGCGACCGCACTGTCCCGAATGAACTGACGACGTGTGAATTTATTATCCATTTGATAAACCTCCTGACTTGTCCGGTTTGTTTCGACAGATCACTTCAATTGGTAATTCCCATTTTGTACTTTCAGAATAACTTCTGTAGTTTCAGTTGCTTATAATATCGTAGGTTTACTTAAATATCAAGAAAATAGCAAAAACCGGTAAAAAGACAGAGCAGCAGGCCTGCTGAACATATCTCGTGAGTAACAAGATACTTGCTAAATAAAGTATTCGTGCTATATTTTAAGGTTAACGCACGCCGGTTTTGTTTTGTCCGGCTGGATTTTGCAGGGAATGATACTACATAACATATTTTTCTGGAGAAGATAATGAAGACAAACAGCTTTATCAGTTCACGCCGCAGCTTCCTCAAGACCGCAGGCGCGGTGACCGCGGCTTCTACGCTTCCCTCATGGTTAATCGAAGAATGTGATGCCCAACAGAGAAGGCAAAGAGCGGAATCTTTGCCGCCCAGCGAGAAAGTCAACCTCGCACTTATCGGCTGCGGCGGGCAGGGAACGGGCGACGCAAAAAATGCCCGGAGATACGGGAACATCGTTGCCGTCTGTGACGTTGACGCCGGCCACCTGGCGGCGGCTCAAAAAGCTTTCCCCGGCGCTGAAGGCTATGCCGACTTTCGCAAGCTCCTGGAGCGAAAAGACGTCGATGCCGTCATCTGCGGCACGGTTGACCACTGGCACACGCTGGTTGCCATGGCCACGATGAAGGCAGGCAAGGACATTTACTGCGAGAAGCCGCTCACCCTGACCATCAACGAAGGCAAGCGGCTCGTCGAAGTCCAGCGGCAGACCAAACGCGTTCTCCAGACCGGCACTCAGCAGCGAAGCAGCGTCCATTTCCGATTAGCCTGCGATCTGGTCCGCAACGGGCGAATCGGGAAGATACAAAAAGTCGAAGTCTGGCTCCCCGCCGGCCTGCGACAGGGTCCGTTCAAAACCTCGCCGGTCCCGGAAGGATTCGATTTTGATTTCTGGCTCGGCCAGACGCCAAAAGTCGAATACGTCAAAGAGAAGACGCACTTCAGCTTCCGCTACTGGTGGGAATATTCCGGCGGTACAATGACCGACTGGGGCGCGCATCACAACGACATCGTACTCTGGGCGCTGGAAATGGACGGCTCCGGCCCCGTCAGTATCGAGGGCAGGCAGCTCGTCGATATGATCCCCGGCGGTTTCACCGCGGCCAGCGAGTACGAAGTGACATACACCTACGCCAACGGTGTGGTCCACTCCTGCAAAAGCACCACGGCCAGCGAGTGGCACGGCGGCGTCAAAGACCCCAACCGCCAGCAGCACGGCATCAAGTTCTACGGCACGGACGGCTGGATCTGGGTCACGCGAGGCGTTATCGAGGCAAGCGACCGGCAGCTTCTCACGCAGAAACTTCCCGAGGACGCCAAACGCGTCTATGTAAGCAATAACCACATGGGCAATTTCATCGACTGCGTTAAATCGCGTAAGGATCCAATTTGCTCGGCCGAGACCGGCCACCGCTCCGCGAGTCTGTGTCACCTCGGCGTGATCTCTATTCGCCTCGGCCGAAAGCTAAACTGGGACCCGGCCAAAGAGCAGTTTGTCGTTGACGCCGAAGCGAACAGTTGGGTCGCTCGCCAAATGCGGAAACCTTACGACTACAACATGATATAAACGACCGCTGGATCGTTTAGCCACGAGCTATTGCTTTCTACGTTCCAGCAGAGCAATCAGTTGTGCAGGCCGGTCGCTCTGAATGCCGTCGGTGTTCCACGCCAGGGCATCCTGCCAACACGCCGGGCCGCTTTCATCAACGATAACGATTGCGCCCGCCTGATGGCATTTTGCTGCAAAGCTCTGCGAATAGTAACGCCACACGGCGGCAATCACCGAGGGCTCAAAACGCTCAATGACCTTCGGCAAATTCTCTTCAGGCCCCGGATCGGGCATCAGAATGCACTCGGGGCACAATTCCGCGACACGTTCCAGCTCGTCAAAATCGGCGTACCACAAGACCTGCCGTGCCATGCCCCATTTGTTCACGATAGAAACCACCTTATCCACCGAAGCTTCCTTCAAGTCCAGGTAGATGCCTACCCTGCCTTTGCAAAGTTCGAGAATCTCTTCAAATGTCGGAATTCTCTCGCCGCTCCATTGAGGGCCGATCCTGCTTCCTATGTCCAGTTGCTTCAACTGCTCGAGGGTCATCTCCGAGACCAGTCCGTGCCGGCCATTTCTTACGTAGGAGTCGATCTCTTTATTGTGGATGCTAACGATACGGCCGTCCTGAGTTGTACGCAGATCGACCTCTACAAAATCGACTCCCATCTCGATGGCCGCCTCATACGCTGCGAGCGTGTTCTCGGGGATGCCAATATGAGCGCCGCGGTGCGCCACGACGTATACTCCTCCGTGCCGAGGCGCAGGCAACACCTTGACCGGCCCGCGCATAGCGGTCGTGCAACCGATAGATGCTATGCCCAGAAGAAAGATTGTCAAATAAGTAACCGGCCGCGCTGCGATTGTTCTCATCGGCCTGCCTTGTAAATTCAATCGTTATTGGAGATAAGCCTGGTGGATGGCGGTAATGCCTATAGCCACGTCGAATATCGCCACTTCGTCTATGGTGCCTGAAAAATAATTACTGCCGGGGCCGTGTGTGGCGCCGATGCGTACATTTTCGGTGCAGCCGGTATTTATCTGGGCCTCTTCGATCCTGTAAATCGTTCTGCGTCTGCCGTCCACGTAGAGCAAGACGTCACTCATTAATGGACGTTCGGGATCAACCGGATCGAGCACGACAGCTACATGATGCCAATTGCCGTCCCCTATTTGCTGCTCGTTCGCAGAGATGAATCCCGACCCGCAGGACAGCCTGAGCCTTTGGTCATCATCGACCTCCATCAGCCAGTATGCCCCCGGCTGGTTCTGCCCCCAGGCGACAACGGGAAGCCTGGCGGTCGGGTCCGGCTGTGTTTTAATCCAGGCGGAGACTGTGCGAGGATTCTTGCCGCAAACGCCGGGATAGCCTTCCACTTCCACATAATCGTCCGTTCCGTCGAACTTTAAACCGCCGCCCGAATAGCCGGCCGCCCAATGAGAATCGTCCACGGCAAAGCCCATCAGAGAACCATCGCGAGAACCAACACTATCGGCGGCGAGCATTCCGGCGGCCTCGTCCAGCGGCCAGTGCGCCGCCGGCGCCGGATTGGCGGCATCCTTACCCCATACCCGGCCCAGAACGGCCAGATCATTGTTGTTTATCAAGTCGTCGGCTGACACATCACAGGAGGAATTCCAATTCGCCCCGCCCGGCTCGCTGAGCCACGCCGAGGACATCGCCGACAGATCGTTACTATTGACGATTTGGTCGCCCGTGCAGTCTTGCGGCATCGAGCCATCGGCTGAGAATTTGTAAGTGCGTGTATACTCGGCCTTCTCTCCGGGAGCCAGGGTTATAATGACGAACTGTTCGGGTGACACCTGGTAAGATGTGGTCCAAATGCCGACATAAGCCGACCTGAGCGATGAATCGATTATGACCCGCTGGCCGGCTTCACTCTGCTCTACCGCAATCGAATCGGGACCGGGATAATCATCCGGCTTGTAAATCCAGATCTTGGGGACACTCGAGATGGTCTTCGTATAAAGTATCATATTGGCCAGGCTCACCATCGGCGGATTATCGTCCACCCACTGATGCCCCCTGCCCACGGGCTTCAGCTCCGGCGGCTGCCACTGCCGTACCTCCGGTGACGCCGTTATCCGGTACGGAAAATAAACTCTGTAATTGGGCCCCACATTTCTTTGACTGAAGGTGAGAAAATTGTGAAGGTACTGCTCGGTAGTGAATGTTTTTGTGCCGGTATTGGTCAGGACATAATGCATAATGATACGGTCATTCTTGACAACAAGGTCTTCCTCAAGCCGGCAGCAATAGCCATTGGCCGTGCCGGACAAGGTCTGGACGAAACGGGCGCGGTCCGGCTGCCATGTGGTTGTAGTCTGAGCCAGCTCGATTACCGGGTAGTTGGTGCTGAAATTGTACGCCGAGGAATTGCGGCTGAGGATGCCCACGCCGACCTTGAGAAATGCAGAGCCGTTGGAGCCCTCGTTATATCCGGGCGGATCCGGCTGAAACGCTTCCTGCCCGATATCAAATTCCATAGGCAGCCCGCCCAAATAACTAAGGTCGCCCCCGGACGCCGGCGAATAACAGAAGTCGCGATTGTTGAGCTGCACTCGTATCACATTGGCGACGGGCGAGAAACGCAGCCCCTGGTTCCAGCGGCAGTCCGGCGAATCGGGATCGCCCACCTCCACAACCATGCTGCCGCTATGAAGGATTCGCGTTCCTGCATGGATCGGCTGCGGATTATCCGCCGGGCAGGCGGTCCGGCAAAGAATCGCTACAACGGCAGTTGATAATAAAAAGAAATATGTCTTTTTCATGCGCCTCCACCTCAATTCCACACTGATAGCAATAGCCTGTATTTAAAAAACCATCTCTTTTATTATCATAGCACAAATGAAGGCAGAAAACAAATCATCTTTGGCCATTTGTACTTATTTTTATGTAAATACCCCGTTCTCAAACTTCCTTCCACTGCCCCGGGATCGGGAAAGGGAACTGGCCGTTGTCATCGGCTTTGACGGGTGCCGGACTGTCATAAGACAAATCATCGAGATAGTCGCAGAACTGGAATTTTGACTCCATAATCTGGTCCCAGGTCACCATCTGGCCTGTGTGACAGGCGGCACGCCCCATCAGTGACGTGAGGTCCGAGTAAATCGCGCGCTTTATTTCATTATGCGGCCGGTCCTTGCGGATACTTTCAATCAGTTCATTCCACTCATACTGCCAGGGACTGTGGGCATCCTTTGTCGGCGTCCATGAGATATTGTTATTCTCGATCCGCTGGTCTTTGAACATGTGGACTGTCGCGGCGTGCGTTCTGCCGGAAAATTGTGCCGCACACTTGGTGCCGTGAATGAACGTGGCGAATTCCGTGCGTGTCTTGCTGGCCCGGCGAAAACCGCAGAATGCCTTTGTGCCGTCGGGGTACGTGTACTCCATCGCGTACACGTCGAGGTTCTGCCCGTGGTCTTCGCTGTGCGGTTCGCGCCCGCCCATACCGACCGCGGAAACAGGCCAGGCATCCTTGATCCAGCAGCACTCGTCGATCTGGTGGATCAGGTTGTCGACCATGTGGCCCGAGCCGACCCATAAGAGGTGGATCTTGCCGAACTGCAACTGATTCATCAGGTTGTTGGAATCGTCGCCCTGACTCTTAAGCCACCTGCTGCCTCCCATGCGGTTGGCGCGGATGAGCGGTATCTCGCCCATCTCGCCGTTGCGGATCTTCTCAATGAGCGCCTGTCGCGCTGGTGAGTGACGGCACTGGAGCCCCGCGGCGACCTTAAGGTTCTTGCTCTTTGCGACTGCATCGGCGCGGAGAATACGTTTCAGGCCGCCCGGGTCGGACGCGAAAGGTTTTTCCATAAAGACATTGATGCCCTTGCTGATTGCGTACTCAACGTGCAGCGGCCTGATATAGGCCCGCGTAGTGCACATGGCGACGTCACCGGGTCTGAGGATGTCGATTGCCTGGCGGTACGCCTTAAAGCCGGCAAATTTGCGGTCCTCTGTGACATCAACTTTGTCCGGAAACTTTTCCTGGAGCGCTTTATGCGACGAATCCATCTTGGTTTTCACCAGATCGGCCATCGCATACAGTTTGACCGGCCCCTTGCCGGCAACAGACAACGCGTCGCCGACGGCGCCGTTGCCGCGCCCGCCGCAGCCGATTAGAGCCAGGCGAATCGTGTTGTCTTCACCGGCAAAGGCCGATGGCGCCAGACTACCGAGCACAGTAGCCCCCGCGGCGAACGAACCGCCTTGCTTCAGAAACTGGCGACGGCTGATATTAGACTTGTTCGAAGATTGAGTCATGTTTACCTCCTGGGTTGATGATGAAATTGATAAGAATTTACTTTTTTACGATACGGGTAAGGAAAAATATCTGAAGAGCCATCTGTCACTATGTTTTCTCCCAAACCGTTTTCTTTTACAATCTCGGATAGTTATTTTTGTTTTCTTATAATTTAATATGTCCTGATAAATAATCAAACCTTGTCCCACAAGGGCAGGAAACACATATTGTCTTATCTAAAACAGGAATTCTTAATTTCTGTTTACATGAAGGACAATTAATAATTACCTTTCCACTACTCTTGGATTTATTCATTGTCTCCGTTTGATTGCACATCTTGAAATCATCCTGCAATCGCGCCAAGTCAAACACCTGTGGAGCCGCATAGATTGCGATTCCGATCTTCGATGCCTTCGGTTGTTCCAGAGTTGCCAGACCCTCCTGCGGCAGGCCGCGCAGATCCGTTTTGCTAACCATAAACCGCAAACTCTTTTCCAGAACAAGTCGAAGAATCTGTGCCATATGCAACTCTTCCGGCGATTCCTCCAGCCACTCAGACCAGAGTTCAACTGCCTCAACGGTCTCTTTGAACGAAGGATACATCAGACCGGCACAGCCCTGAAAGAGGCCTGCATGTTCAGGCGTTCTGTAACAATTTAAAAGCAGGCACCTCGTGAAATCGTCTCGCCAAGTTTTTTTGTCGAGCGAATGAGCGGCCGATGCCGCCCAGGCGAGCTGCACTGTCTGATGATGTAGCTGGTTCAGCGGGTATCTCCGTAAGTACTCAAGAGCGAGTTCGGCCTCAGCATAGTACTCTACCTTACTGCTCGGCCTAAGTGTCGAAGCTAAGACAAGGCACCTGGCATACATTCCCAGAACCGATGGATTCATTGCAAATCCAATGACTTTTCCATCCTCCTTAGCTGGGGCCGGCTCATCGAGATCCATCTTTGCGAAAAGCGGAATGTGGTAATTGCAGGCCCTGACAAATCGTATGGCCCGATCAACTGCCTTAATTGACATTTCACTGAGACTTCTTATTGATGCAAGACTTGCTACTCTCATAACGTGATATAGGTTGTGAAATGCATACCACGTATCAACAACCCTGCGCTCCCACTCATCGCCCCTTGGGGGAAAAGTGTTCTGAAAGAACCCCGTTTCGGGATCGTAGAAATGCTCCAGTATGCTTGTAAGCTCCATCCCCAGTTTTTGGAATTCTGATGCATATTTCGGTTTCTTGGAGCAGTAGGCCAAAATAGAGGATGACAGGCCCGCCTGGCATATCAGTTCGGCCGTACCTTTGAATTCACTGGTCCATTCCCGTTCACATACACGGCCGTACGTACTGGAACTGCTCCGGAACGTCCTGAAGAACGTATACATATTCTTGCCCTGACGTTTCTGTTTCACCTTTATTTTATTAAGCGTCTCCAGGCACCATTCAGCCGTCCGGACCCAGTCGTACGCTTTCCCGGGTTCGGGTAAAGGAAGCAAATCAAAACTCTTGCTGATCAGTGTGGTCAGGGCCTCCCACTGATCGGGCATTGCATCACGCGTATCGGGTTTGGTTCGCGGCGGTAGCGGCCTTATCTGAGCCCAGTGCTTAAGCTCCACGTTCTTGCCCAGGTTTTTGTCACTGAACAGGCCAAGCACCAAACGCCATTCATGTTCCCCATATTTCAGAAGACGACGACTCAAAATGCTGCAACTCCAGTCAACCTGCCCATCAACCATTATCACATGCTCTTTCCTGGTATTCGGATCGTAATAATACAAGCCTGGAAAATCATTCCCTTGCGTTCCAACAACATTCCTGGTCGGACCAGCGATGAGAACATCGTGCCATTGTTGATATTGAACAAAATGCAGCGGGCTCATCCGGCCCAGATCCACTACCTCGCATTTACGGCCCTCTGCAGTTCCTTCAAACTTACAGTTATCCACCTTTACTTCACGTTTATGGTCACACGTTCTTAATTTAAGTTTATGTCGATTTGCCTTTCGAAAGAACTTGAACATGGCTCATGTCTCCAAAATTGTAACTGTTCTTGATCTGCCGTCGACCTCCCAGGACAGGCTAAAAGCAAAATGCTTGGGTTTGGCCCCCTTTCCATAGACCGCACCTTCCAACCGGAAAGCCGTGATATCGGGATCGGAAAGATTTAAATCCATATGTCCTCTTGTCGAGAATTCCACACGAAAATTCTCTATGAAATCAGATCTTCGGGCTCCCAGGTCAACATGGTCGAATGCGCCTCGATTTAAGGCGATAGGATTTGTGTCTCGCCCAACCCATTTCAGCGCCCTTGGATCGTGATCATCTCTCGCGACCGCACGCAAATCTCTGGTGCCCTTTCTCAACTCGTATATATTCTCCATGCGGACTTCGCAGCCTTCGACTGAGCTGCGTCCGGTGTTCTGCACACGAAGCCTCACGTGGAGTAAAAAAGCTCCATTCGGCGATTGTAGAGGTTTTTCCAACTGGTACGGAGGCGATGACCCACAGGTTATCGAGAATCGAGGCTTTAAATACCACGCGTGTAGAATATTCAAGAACACCGCGACAAATACAACTCCAAAATTCACAGCGACCCCAACCCAGGCAATGACCTGAGTGTTTCCAAGAAACTTGGATATTCCGTCGTTCTGGATTCTCAGAACTCGTCCCGTTAGTACGCCAACTGAGAACGAAATTACCAGCACAAAAACCAGCAATATGATAACTCTTCTCGTTCTGATATTCCCACTCCTTTCGGTCTCAACACGGCCAAACAAGTTTGATCGTGCCACGACTCGTCGTGAATTTGAACTTTTTCAACAGCCCCACAGTTGCTTATAAAATTATACTTTACGCCGGATTTCAAAAATATACGCTCGTAAAAGCACAACTGCTGCCATAAAAAAACTCCCGCTTATCCTGCTTTTGATCATAGCTTGCTCGCACAAAGTCGTCGCTCCATATTATACCCATCCCCATGCGTAAAGACAACTGATTATTGTTTATTTCTTCGTGTCTGAGATCGATAGAACAGGCAGGTTTCTCACTGCAAGGCTTCCTCCGTAAGTCCCTTGAGTACCGACAGTCCCACGGGGACACCTTACGGCGGCACGCCTTATGGTGGAACGCTTTATAGCGGAGTCATTGGACAGCGGACTGCCTATGCAATCCATTCTTCTCAAATTAAAATCTTCTTTTATTTAGCATAGGTAACCGAGTTGCCCGGCATATAATTGCTCTTTTAGCGGGCGGGATTGTATCCGCGGCGCATGTATTCAAGGTCGTCGGTGCCGTCGGTGACGGGCCAGCGTATGCAGTCGGGATAGGGCACGTACGTCATCTCCAGCGTGCTCTTCTGCTTCCACTTGTGCTTAATCGCATGGCCGTCGGAGAAGGCCAGCGCACTGAGCTGCCCGTGCCTGACCACAATCGGGTCCCACCATCGATCGCCCTGCTGCTCCAGATTCCACGACCCCCAGTTCCAGCCTCCGACGTCGGTTTTCTCTTCGAGAAATACGTACTTTACGCCGGGATTCTTGATCTGCGTGAGCTTCTTATAGGAAGGATATCCCCACTGCTGCATGAGCCAACTGGAGGCGCCGGTGCCGACGTCGCCGTTCATGCCGCCGGGAATGCCGTAGCTGCGATGTGTCATTTCGGTTCGGTGTCTCCTGTCGCCCGGGCAGTGATAGAGATCGACATCCTGCACATACGGGAACAGGGCCCCGCGTTCGCAGCCACGTTTCTTGTCTTCAATGGTAGCTGCGGTTCCAGCGACTACGGTGCCGTCCTCTTGCTGCGGCAGTTTCACCCAGTCATAGTCTGCGCTGGGCGAGGATGAATGCCCATCATGCCCCCCTACCAGCTTGTCGTCGTTCTCCTGGGCGTACATGATCCAGGCTAATACCAGTTGATGCTGATTTGAAAGGCACACGCCGCCCGCCGCCTGTTTCCTGACACTTCGCAAGGCCGGCATAAGAATACCCATCAAAATGGCAATGATCGCGATGACCACCAAAAGCTCTATGAGTGTGAAACCGTATCGTCTTTTCATAACGGCGACCTCAACACAAATATTAGCTTGCCAAAGCCTGCCTTGTACTAAATAATCAATTGAAATGGCCACAAAGAACACCGAGAACTCAGAGAAATCGTAAATTTATAACAAGAACCACGTATAAACACGAATGAACTCCGAGAAATAGTAAATAGTAAATCGCAAATCGTCAATATCAAAGCCTTTTGCCTTTTAACTTTTGACTTTTTGATGGGTGGCTGTCCCTATTTTTTTCCTACGGGAAGCGGAAGAAGAACTCAGTTCGGATCGTAGAGGGCATCTTCCATCAAAGATGCATCATCCAGCCATGCAGCCGCCAATATCGCTAAGTCGATGAAGTCTGTCTTGCAGTCATTGTTGAGATCGCCTATTGGAGCCGTGAAGCCATTGGGATTATTCTGAGCCGCTTCGCAGTTGTCGCCGTACACGCTGATTTCCATCTGGTCAGCGCCTTCGTTCAGAGCCGCATCCACCGCATGAAGCTCCAGTACATACGTACCAGTCTCGGTCAGCGTGGCTGTGGTCACTGCAGCCGAACTATTCGCAAAACTAACAACAGAGTCAGGCGGTGATGAATCCACAGACCACGTAATGGCGGTCACGTCACCGGTCGCATCCGTAACTGTTCCATTCAAATCGACGGTTGTTGTCCCTTCCTTCAGCCATGTCAGAATACTGCTGCCGGCGTCGACCTCCGGCGCGGATGTGACGGTCTCGAACGACCACATTGCACCATCTATGATGTTGTCCCAATCCTCCAGGCCAGCAGCTCCAACAAGACTCTCATCCACGATCCAGTAGTACAAAGCGTCCCTCTGCAATCCTGTTGGGCTGTAGTATGCATTTGGATCCACATTCCCGTCTGCCGGATTCGTATCGGCCGGGATTTCAATTCGCCGAACGCCCGGATCCTGCCAGTTAGGGCTTGTCGGCGGATTCATCGGGTCGTACGCAACGCTCAGCCACAGGTTATGTTGTGTAATTGCCGGGTTGGGAACGCTGGCGGGGTCGTTCGCATCCGCCACACCCGTCTTCCAGATCAGTACCTGATCCAGAGGGACTCCCGCTGCTCCACTCGGTGGTTGCGGGGCATGGGCCTGGGCTTTCGTCGCCAGGAGAATAGCCGGAATTAACTGATCTGTCGTGAGTGCTTCATCGCTGAAACGGATGTTATCCATGTTGCCGTCGATATGATCAACGAAGTTACCATTATACCAGCCTCGTCCAAATGTCCAGTTACCTGTAGGCCGTAGTGAATGGTCGATTCCTGCATCCATTGTTAAGGAACCGATGTTCTGGAAACCGTTGCCTTCCAATTGATCGGCATACATATCGAGCCGGTCGCCGTCAGTAACGACGGCAAGATGGTACCATTTTCCTGGTTCGGGAATTAAGGAAGAGAAAAGCTCATAATGCTCGTCGCTAACGGTCGCAAAAGCCACTCGCATAGCATCGTCAATACCGTTGCTCTGCACCTGCAGCGACGGACCGATGTCGCCCTCGATTCCTGTCCAGTCGTCTCTGCCGATAAGTGTCCGCCAGCCGGCAATATCATTGAGTTTAAACGACAGTTCGATTGTCCAGGTGCCTGGGCTCCAGGCACGGATACCACCAGCCAACGTATACCCATCCCTGTGACTGTCATGTACGGAACTCAAGCCCGTACCCGATGGCGTATCACCCACGGCAGAAAACAGGGGGCCCCAGTAATCATCCCAGGCATGCATGTCATAACCGTTGCCGGAAAGATCAGCGGTCCCCACTGTCCCGTTTTGCTGGGTCACAGGGAAGTCATTCATCGGCGTGCCTGCAATACCATCCTCAAAATCATAATGAAGAACAGTATCACCAAAGGTAACACTGCTTACCAGTATCACCACTACGAACAATTTTGCAGCATTTTTCATCACTTCAGTCTCCAAAAAAGTTATATTATAGTTCATCAACCAGAAGTGCTTAGCAGCCAGTAATAATTGTACTCTACGAGCACAGATAGAACGATCGGCGATGAGATGAGACGAATGACGCTGGGGGGCATTCGCAAAGAAAGCCCCCCGGCATCTTGATGGTCAGCATAAGCAAATTTAAACCATCGTCGACTGGGCACCTATTCAACAAAATTTTAATCAACAATGTTGGGATCAGATATCGTTGTAAATGTCCACGTATCTCCCTTGATCGTGTTGGGATCATAGGGCTGAGATCCGTCGACGCCGAGATCAACGGCCCACATGTAGGTTGTATCGTAATTAAGCTCCGCAGGAGCAAACACTCCGCCGACATCGTTTACGTCCGTAGCCAATGCTACACGTGAAAGAGCGTATGCGGGGGCGGCATTGGGATCGGCGGGGGTGGCCAACAAATAGACAAAGTGTTGAGTAGCCGCTGGATCAGCAGTCCAGGAAAGGATGGTATCGAGCAGAACATCTACAGCACCATCTGCGGGATAAGGTGTGCCGGCCTTCTCCACAGAAGGAATAACCTGAATTAGCTGATCTGTCGTGAGTGCTTCATCGCTGAAACGGATATTATCCATGTTGCCGTCGACGTGATCGACAAAGTTGTTATTATACCAGCCTCGTCCAAATGTCCAGTTACCTGTAGGCCGTAGTGAATGGTCGATTCCTGCATCCATTGTTAAGGAACCGATGTTCTGGAAACCGGCGCCGTCGAATTGATCGGCATACATATCGAGCTGGTCACCGTCAACTACGGCGGCAAGATGATACCATTTACCGGGTACGGGAATTAAAGAAGAGTAGAGTTCATAATGTTCGTCGCTAACGGTCGCAAAAGCCACTCGCATAGCATCGTCAATACCATTGCTCTGCACCTGCAGCGACGGACCAATGTCGTCCGGGATTCCTGTCCAGTCGTCTCTGCCGATAAGTGTCCGCCAGCCGGCAATATCATTGAGTTTAAACGACAGTTCGATTGTCCAGGTGCTTGGGCTCCATGCACGGATACCATCAGCCAACGTATACCCATCCCTGTGACTGTCATGTACGGAACTCAAGCCAGTACCCGATGGCGTATCACCCTCGGCAGAAAACAGGGGGCCCCAGTAATCATCCCAGGCATGCATGTGATAACCGTTGCCGGAAAGATCAGCGGTCCCCACTGTCCCGTTTTGCTGGGTCACAGGGAAGTCATTCATCGGCGTGCCTGCAATACCATCCTCAAAATCATAATGAAGAACAGTATCACCAAAGGTAACACTGCTTACCAGTATCACCACTACGAACAATTTTGCAGAATTTTTCACCACTTCAGCCTCCAAAAAAAGTTATATTATCTGGGATTTCCCATATACACTTCACGGAAATACTCCTGCAAGCTTCAAGTTCTATAATAACGTAATTTCATCTCATTACCAACAATATTCTGGCGGAATCAGCGAGTTTTCTCGCAAAAAACGCCAACTAAGTCTGGCAAATACGTCGAAAAGCCACTTTTTCCTTGGCAATACTATAGGGACAGTCATCCATTAAAATTTACGTAACACTGTCTAATTAAAATTCTCATCCTCGAAAGCATTCTTTCGATGAAATAATCAATTTAAATAGGTGCGGAAAGACAATAAGGCGATTCGAGGAAGTTTTGCGTTCTTTGGCGTATTACGCCTTTGGTAATATAATATACAAAAGCAAGTCAAAAGGAAAAAGGTAAAAAAACAAGAATACAGAATTCAGAAGCCAGAAGCCTTGGTCATTGATTATTTCCTATTTACTATTTATTATTTTTTTCTGCGCATATCTGCGTTGATCCTTCGGCTTCGCTCAGAGCCTGCCCTGAGCTTGTCGAAGGGACGACGTCTGTGGTTAATACCTGTATTTATTTATGGTGGGCAATGCCCACCCTACCGCTTGATCATTGATTATTTATTATTGACTATTGATTATTGTTTTCTTCGTTCCTTTGTGTCTTTGTGGCCAATCAAGTTTGCACAAACTCCTTTTTTCTAAGGGCTTGTCCAGCCAATGGCGTCCAGCATCGGCTGGATTTCGGGATTGGCCATGAACAAATTCCAGCACAACTGCGTGCGATAGTTCTCAATCATAATCACAATCGGCCCCTGGTCGATGGCCACATAGCCGGGCGCGAACCAGTTCTGCGACAGATTAAAAGCATCGAAGAAGCCGAACGGCCCCCATAAATTCTCGCCGAACGTGTAGTAGAATTCCTTCAAGGTCGCAATGGATTCGCCGGGAATATAAGGCATAGCACTGAGTGCGGCAGTAGGAGCAATAGTACCGTTATCATTAGCAGGTGAATGGGCATTGTAGCCCCACGGATTAAAGCTGGCGGTTAAGCCCCAGACCAAGCCACTATAGCCGATATATTCGCGGGGATTCTCAATGCAATATGCACGGTTGATCAGGGAAATATTCCGGCTGTTATCGAAATAGTTGCAGTACTTATCGCTCTTATTGCGCGGGTCAAAACCCAGGTGGCTATAATGGGTGAAGAACAGCGGCCCTCCCTTCTCCGGACCTACCGGCTGCATATAATCGTAGTATGTATTACCATTGGCGTAGTCGGGGGAACTTGCCCAGCCATTGTAATAGCAGGAGGCCGGTATCGAATGCGTCGGCGAAGCAATCGCCAACAGATAGGTAATCATGCACTCATTATAGCCGGTAACGGCGTGATTTAGCTGCCATTCGTAATCCGGCGACCAATGCCAGTAAAGCACCTGACTGTCCGGATGCTGGAGATACCAATCCCATTCGACCTGCTCCCACATTTGCGTGGCTCTGCTGCGGATCTCTGTCTCCACGGCGTCGTTCGGATCATCGAAATATTGCCGCACAGTGAGCATGCTCTGTATTACGTATGAAGTTTCGACCAGATCGCCGCCGTTATCATACTCGCCGAAGGGCTTTGTCTGGCCTGTGGCGCCGTTAATCCAGTGCGACCAGGCGCCATGAAAACGGCTCGCATCTTCGTCCAGGAATGTCAGAATCTGCAGGACGCGGCCGGCAGCCTGGGTGCGGCTGACGAATTCACGCTCGGCACCGACGCAAATAGCCATCAGGCCCATGCCCGTACCGCCGGATGTGCAGGTATCCGAACTGTGACCTAATTTATATCCTTCTCTCGCCAGCCCGCTGACTGGATGGCCGTAATCCCAGAAGTACCTGAAGACAGCTTCCTGCACGGAAGTAAGAAGCTGCTCATCGGTCATCGCATAAGAGGCGGCGGAAACGATATTCGAGGGCCCGGATTCCCCGCCGTCAAGTATCGCCGCAGACTTTACGTAATAATAGTAAGTCCGGTCATTTACACCGAAGAAGTCGCTATACACAGAGAACGTATGTACCGAATCATTCAGCTTGGTAAATGGTCCCTCATTGGAGTCGGCGCGATAGACGTTATAGCCCTCCAAATTGGGATCTGTATCGAACTGCCATCTGAGATCGATTCTGCTGTCATGACCGACGGCAGTCACATCATTGGGAGCAGGCGGCGGCGGAGGCGGAGCAGGAGGTTTCGGCTTAACGATATCGCCAATTTCCCCGGCAGTCAGCGCACGGTTATAGATACGCATATCGTCGATGAGGCCGTTCCAGTAGCGATTCGGCGCCTGTCCGTTTTCACCGATAAGGACTCTGCTCCATTTGCTGTTTATGCTGCCCCGAACCGATTTGGAATCTACGTCATTACCATCTTGATACATGTAGAGCATTGAGCCATCGTACACCCCGGCGATGTGATGCCAGTTCTCGTCGTTCACGTCGTCGCTATAAACTTCCGGCCAGCCCCCTCCCGTAAGGCCAAGGCAAAGAAATGCGACTCTATCGTCGTCGCGAGTCCTTGCCAGTACCCAGTCGTCTCCTTTGTTAACGATGGCATTCCAATTCCTGTCGAACTTGTGTACCTTTATCCAGCACGCGACCGTGATTGCTTCGGTGAACGTAAGGGACGGATCATCGCCGGCATCTACATAGTCGCCGTCACCATCGAAGCTCAGGCACCAGCCGCGATTCGGGTCGTCCACCCAGGCAGGGTCGCCGATGAGGGTGCCGTGGTTGCTGCCGGCGGTGTCGTTGGCGTCGCCGTCTAATTGCCAGTAGCCGACAAGGTTAGGATCGCCCTCAATCGCTAAAGCCGAACCTGCCGGCACAAGTACCATTGCCAACGCCAATAGCGCTAAGCTCATAAAACCGGGGATATTCTTTCTCATTGCACACCTGCTCTCGATTTAAACCTATAAAATCTATAGCACACAAGCCTATCAAACTATTCGCCCGCAAAAGCCCAACTGTCGTCCTAAAAACTCCCGTCTATCCTACTGTTGCCACTTTACATTATACCAATCCCCGTATGTAAAGACAAACGATTATTGACCGGCTTCAGCTGTTTCAATTTTAATGTGTCGGCTTTACTGCAGTTGTCGCGCAGCTTGTTAGCGGTGAACAGCACCCGCACCTCACAGCTTCCTCAAGGCTTCGTGCTCTCTGTGCTGCTGTTCCAGCAAGGCTGTGATGTCTGAGGAATATCAGAAATAAAGAAATACAGGGACTGTTTTTTAGTTATTCCTAAGGGGCGCTCCAGTATATATCATCAATATTAGCGGGTTTGGTCCCCCCGGTGGTCGTTTCTGTAAAGAACATGGCGCCATAAAGAGACCTCGAAGTCCTTTTACCGAAAGCAAGACCCTCGCCTATCAAGTCTTCGGCCAGGGGGCGACCCGGCATGGGAGTTCCCGGACCTTCCGCCGTACTCAAATAAAGATCGTACGTATCATTAGTGTTGTCGGCAACAATCCAGACATTGTACCACTGGTTATGGATGATCCTGGCAAGTACGGTCGCTGTCTCATCCGTCGTAACAACATCCATATCAATAAGACCTCTATCGGCACTACTACCGGCAGACAGTACACCGAGTCCTGCAACAACATTCTCCCTGTGACAGGCGTCGCCATCCATCGCATCCGGATCCATATTAAGGTTCAGATCGGTTATTCCCATGTAGTGGTTCGTCGGACCGAAACTGGCGGGGAACATCAACCGGAACAACAGCAATCCCGCTTCATTGTCCCTAATGGGATTTGAAAGGCCCGATACCATCACACCACGTGAGTTGCCGCTACTGTGGCTCATATATTGCAGGACATGACTATTGTTTTTAGCTATAACGCCAACATTAGAGGTACGTTCACCGTGGGTATCCCACCTTCCTCCTGAGACTCCCGTTGCAGCCTTGTCGTCCGGCGACAAACCGGCCAGAGCCTCGAAATCTTCCACTAATCGCAGATTATAATCCACGTGGCAAATCGCTGCATTGCGAGAGCAGAAGGGGCCCTTGTCCGTGATGACCCTGCAGAAGAACTCTCTGCCTTTATCCTCGGCCTGCATATTCATAATGGTCAGCGTTGCTGAATTATTCCCAATCGGGACGTAGCTGCCGCCTGAGAGTTCGTACCACTGATATTCCAGTATCGTTGCCCCCGGCAAAGGCACAACCTCAAAAATCGCATCGGAACCAATCTCCAGAAGCTCATCGGCAGGTGTATTCGAATCGATCGGACGGCTCTGGAAGGTGTACTCCCCCGCCCAGTCGGCCAGGTCAGGCCAGATGCCGCCGGAGAGCTGCTCCGGCATGGTCACATTTTCCACGGCAGCCATTCCCAACCGGTCCTCCAACTGCTTATAATACAGGCTCCGGGGACTCACCGGTTGCCCGTGATGCTCCCACCAGCCATCCGGCTCATCGACCCACAGTCCATCATTCCGTGTCGTAATGCATCCAATAGCAAAATTCATCGCGCCTTTGGGTGCTTCACAAACGGTGGATCCGGCCTGGCAATTCCACAGCACCTGCTGGGCACCCGCCCATCCCTGGCCGGTCCCAGTAGGCCCATGGTTCTGCGCATTGAGTTGCAGGCTGTCGCGGATATTGTCGTACAGCGTTCCAGTTGCCCAGCGGTGGTGCGGGCCGGAGTCAAGATAGCAATTATACGCATAACAGTCCACGAATACATTGGGACCGGGTATCAAGTGTCCTGTCACATAACTGTGACGAGCGTAGGCGGCGTAGCAACGCTGGTACAGAATGTGGTTTGCTGTAGGACTTATCATGAACGCATAGCGGCGTCCGCCCGTGATAAGGGACTTGGGGTCAAGAAAGGCACAATCTTCGATTGTAACACGCGTTGATTCAGACTCCATATTCACACAGCACCCGGCGAAATACTGAGCGGTGACTCTTCGCACCCAGCAATCTTCCACATCCTGCAATACAACCGCATTCCAGGGATGGCTTTCATCGGTATCGCTGGCGTATGTGGATTCGATACGAAGGTTCTCCACGCCGCACTGCTTGAGACGAGACAGCGGGTTGCTTTTGAAAATCCTTCCGCCGCCGTACTTATCCTCAATTACCTCGACCATGGGAGAATCAATCATAATAGCGTTGCGGGACATAGCCACCACATGTCGTTCGTACATGTGACGGTAGCTGTCGACCCTCCAGCCATACTGACCCATCGCCAGATCATTGATCCAGGACTGGTTTGTGGTTCGCTGGACGATAATCCAGTCGCCTACGGAATACCCGCTGGTATTCTCGACAGCAAAACTATAGGCGCCTACGGGTACGTACGGTGACGTAATCAGTCGAATTGTAGAGCTTATTGCAGAAAACTCGCCGCTTCCCTTCACTTCGATGACATTATAACCGTAGGCACCGGTTGCCTCAAGAACGGTTCCGAGAACGTCCTGGCCCTGTCCGCGCAGTACCACGCCGCCGGCCGTAATCGTAAGTGAACTGGAAACCTGGTATCGGCCGGCTGTTAAAAGGACCGCGCCCCGGAATCCGTTTGAATCCGGACTCAGAGATGACACGTAGTCAATCGCATCCTGAATCATCTGCGTATCGTCGCCATTCCGGGGAGATAACGTAGTCGCAACCGGCACGTCCGGGATGGCAACGCCGCCGCCCATGTAACCGCAGCGCGAGAAGTCCGGGATAACGTTGACCGAATTTGTTTGCCCTTCGTTCGCATAGGTCTCGTAGACCAGGTGGCCGTCTGGACCCTCATACACCAGTGAGCTTTCTACGCTTTGCTCCCGGCATGGAAATACTATATCATCGATCCACGCCGTGTCGTCGCCTTCGGAGACCGAACTGTCCTTCGAATAGGTCCACTCAAAAGTCCTTCTGCCCTCGGTCACGGGAAAAGACACTTCGGCCCAGTCATCTTCACCCGACCACTTATCTTGTTCGGCGCCATCAATGTAAAACGTCAAGAAGTCGCAACCGGACTCCGAAGAGACCTTGCGATAGAATGTGATATTGCCCGTTACGCAATTAAGGGTCACATGCAGACTGGACCTTTCACCTCTTCCAATCGAATCGGACCTGGCGCTGTAGATCCCGGAATGCTTCTGCTGTTGCGTAGTGCTCCAGCCTTCATCGCCGGCATGCACCCACGGAAATTTGCTAAAATCGTTTGTCTCAAAGTCCTCCGTCTGGAAGTTGGCCGTCTGTCCACCGGCGGCGCCGGCCATACCGAGCAGAAATACCAACGGAACCACCCAATTTCCCGCATTCATATCAGTCTCTCCTAATCGCAGCCAAAGTTTTCACGCTCACGAGTGCAGCGCTCGCGTTTGGGCAAGAGCGGCAGAAAAACCGCAATCCGATTTCTCCCTGTCAACGGTAATTAAATACGCCCACACACAGGAAGACCCTCAACCGGATTTCCCATTTACACTTCACTGAAATACTCCTGCACACCTGAAACCTCATAATATCAAGATCTCATTGAGATTGCAACAATTTTCCGGCCGCCCAGGCGAGTTGTCTCGCAAAAAACGCCAAAAAAGTTGAACACTCAGGTCAAAAAGCCGCCTTTTCCCGCTATTTTTGCACACTGCCGCCGTTGCCGTCTATTTGTCACGCACCACTTGGGAAATCCGGGATTGATTAATTACGATTGATTATCTCTTCGTGACGAGTTCGCCGTACTCAATTTTAAAGAATAGCCCAACCGCCGATGAACGCAGATTTACCCCTATGAGATGGAAGCTTCGCCTATCTCACGGGGTGAACGCGGAAAAAATAGTCAATAGTAAACGAGATTCTCTAATTAAAACGCAAATACTGCACCGGCTTGTAAATAGGTGGAATCTGCGTCAAATTCTCGCCCTATGCCAATCGTGCCCAGGAGACCATCGGTAAACCAGTATCCCAACAGGGCCGTAAAGTAGTTGTCTTCATCACCCACATTATCGTGTTCGGCGGAAATCTTGGCCATCAGGGTCTCGGCCAATTCAAATTCAACGCCAATGCCCAGACCCAGACCCACATCCGTATCATCCTTTTCGTGTGCCGGACCGGTTACGTCCATGTCCAGGACCCGCAATCCGATGTTGAAATACGGCTTGACCTTTTCACTCTCGGAAAACGTATGCACCAGATCGGCCCGAAAGCACAGGGTAGAGATTTCTACATCCTGCAAGTATCTTACCCCGTCGGAATACACATAATCAACACCCAACTGAATGTCCCTATCCGATTCATGGTTCATGTTGACTAATACTGAACCCCCGTGCCCATCGTCCAGATAGGATTTATCGCCGTCACCATAGTCAAAATACGAATAGGACAGCGCAGTGTAGTTCTGGCCGAACAAGGTCTTGGCGAACGAGACACGGGCTGTTCCTAAAACAACGGCTAACAGTACACAATATATTCTGACTTTCATATTCTCTGTACCTCCCAAAATGGACCAATAGCAAAATCAATAACAATCGTCATTAGTCAATAGTAAATAGTCGATAGTAAATAATCAATACAAAAGCCTTTTCCCTTTTAACTTTTAAATTTCGCTTATCCCCCGTTGAAAATACAACAATAAATAGGTATGGTGTCCCCAGATATCCAATGATTTGCCACAGAGGGCACAGAGGTCACAGAGAAATAATAAATAGTGGGCATTGGCCCACCAATTAATGCTGATCTTATTATGGTCTTTCTACATATTTGTAAATCATTGATTGCGTCAGCTTGGTAGGGTGTGCAACTTGTTGCACACGCGGTTTTATTTTGCAAGCTATGCTCTCGATAAAAATAGGGTCCGTCCCTATTAAAATCCCGATAAAAATAGGGTCCGTCCCTATTAAAATCACGTCCCTATTAAAATCAAGGGTCCGTCCCTATTAAAATCAAAGATAGAATTCTGTCCTATGGACTCCATATAGAGAATACAGTGGCGCAAGCCAATCCGCACGGCTCCTAATTCTGCTCATTTTGTTGGAAGGAAGACATAGGAATAGTGAAACCATGCCCACAAAATTTCACAGAGTAGCCCTCAGAGGTGTTTTGTAGCCGTAGAATTGACTATCTGGCCTTAATGACCATATTCTCAAAGAAAACTTATTTTTCGCCCAATACTCACAATTTCTGATAAGATTGTATTATCTATCTTCAAAAAACTTGCGAATATGCCCATATTTAAATAGGATTTTGCTTGTTTCTCAGTCCTTTAGCGTTTATATTTAATCCTGCGTGCGAGAAAGGAGTCGTTTATAAAGCAAGGAGAAAGTAGCTCTTCCTGTCAAAATGAATATGGGGGGAACTCTTAAAGGAGAGAAAATGAACAAGCTATCGGTTTTTGTAGCGGTGGCCTTCTTAGTCAGTCCGGTTTCGGCACTGACCTACATGGGGTCGCCAACAAGTAACGTCAAACAAGGTGAACTGCTGCTCGGCTTTGACTATTCGGATAGTGAGTTAGATGTTGAATGGAGAGGCTACGGATTCAAGGGCACTATTAAGAATTTCGAAAGCGATCTTTATCTGGGTAAAGTCGGTCTGGGCCTGTCTGACGGATTCGAGCTATTTGGCCGTTTCGGTCTGAATCGAATGGATTATACTCTGAGTCAAATGGAATATACAGAAGATATTCAGGATGGATTTAGGTTTAGTAGCGGCAATGAGTTTACTTGGGGCGTTGGTACGAAAGCCACACTTGGCCGGAAAGATAATCTCAGTTGGGGTGCCTTGTTTCAGCTAATGGACTTTACAGGTCACGACAAAACCTATTTTGATGAATATCTGGTTGACACAGAAATTGACGCTTACGAAATCCAACTGGCCATAGGTCCGAGCTATGAAATAGACAACCTTTGCTTGTACGGTGGCCCGTTTCTGCATGTCATCGGTGGCGATGTGGACATGAAATCCGGAAGCACAATGATTTCCTCGTTCAACATCGAGCAAGGGTCCGAAGTGGGCGGCTATGTTGGGCTCGGTTGGCAGTTCGCAGAAAACAGCAGCCTGAGCGTAGAGTATCAGTTTACAAGTGATGCCCAAGTGATCGGGATCAGCTTGCTAAATAGGTTTGGCAGTCCACCCAAAACCGAAAAGCCCATTGTCTGGCAAAGGCCAGTGCCGATACCAAAGCCGGAGCCTAAAGTTGATGTTTACGGCAGAGTAATAACGGGCTATCAAATGAAACGAAATGCATCAGGTGACTTTGCAAAAGACATGGACGGAAACTTTGTTTTCGACCCAGTTTACGAAGACGAGCTGGGAAAATAGACCATTTACGACAAATAAGCTTCGCTATCTGCGTGTTTCAAGCTGCTTTTCAATCCGCTCAATGCGTTCTTCAAGATCCCTGAGTTCCTTGGGAAAGAAAAAGGGGGCATTCTACTTTTGAATCCGGGGTACCTTACTTGTTTTTTCCCTGCTTCTGTTTCGTATCTGGCATGGATTCCTGCCTTCGCAGGAATGACGTCAAACCAGACATTTCTTCGTGTCTTTTCGCCTTCGTGGCGTATTCGGAAATTGCTCTTGCAGATTTCGGCTTTGACAGTTATAGTGTGCATGATTCCATTATGCACCAGGTCGCTAAATAGGGATTCGGTGCGGGAATCTGCGGCGGTATTTATGCCGCGGGCAGCATGGAAGTGCAGACGAGTCAGGTACTTGTTCGGACAGAATGACAGGATTAGAAATTTGGACAGGATTACAGGATTAACAAAGATAATCTATCACGTACATCTTGTTATCCCGTCAAAAAAAAAGAAATGCCGAAGCGCAAGGACATACATAAGATACTGATTATCGGTTCGGGCCCGATTGTCATCGGTCAGGCCTGCGAATTCGACTATTCCGGCGCCCAGGCATGCAAGGCCCTTCGAAAAGAAGGTTTCAAAGTCATCCTCATAAACAGCAACCCGGCCACTATTATGACCGATCCCGAGCTGGCCGACAGGACGTATATCGAGCCGATTACGCCGGAGATCGTCGAGAAGATAATCGCCAAAGAAAGGCCCGACAGTCTGCTGCCGACGTTAGGCGGGCAAACCGGCCTGAATACGGCCGTCGCGCTGGCCGAGAGCGGCGTTTTGAAAAAGTATAAAGTCCGGATGCTGGGAGCGAACTTAACGACTATCAAGAAGGCCGAGGAGAGAGACCGGTTCAAGAAGATAATCGCCAAGTGCGGGCTCGAAGTGCCGAAGAGCGGGTACGCCCATACATGGGAACAGGCGAAGAAAATTATCGACCTTGTGGGATACCCGGCGATTATCAGGCCGAGCTATACCTTAGGCGGGACGGGCGGAAACGTCGCTTATAACTCCGAGGAATACGCCGAATATATTCACTGGGGCCTGAACCTTAGCCCCAAGAGCCAGGTACTTGTCGAGGAATCCGTCGCCGGGTGGAAGGAATACGAGCTTGAAGTCATGCGGGACAAAAAGGACAACGTCGTAATAGTCTGCAGTATCGAGAACCTCGACCCGATGGGGATTCATACAGGTGACAGTATCACGGTCGCCCCGGCACAGACGCTCACCGATAAAGAATACCAGATAATGCGGGATGCTTCGCTGAAGATTATCAGGGCGATCGGCGTCGAAACGGGCGGCTCGAATATCCAGTTCGCCGTCAATCCCGACAACGGCAAGCTCTACGTTATCGAGATGAATCCGAGAGTCTCGCGAAGCTCGGCGCTCGCATCCAAGGCCACCGGCTTTCCCATCGCCAAGATCGCATCGCTGCTGGCCGTGGGGTACACGCTCGATGAGATTCCCAATGACATCACGAAAAAAACGCCGGCCTGCTTCGAGCCGACCATCGATTACTGCGTCGTGAAATGGCCGCGGTTTACGTTCGAGAAATTCCCGAAGACCAATCCGGAACTGACCGTGCAGATGAAGTCGGTCGGAGAAGCGATGGCCATCGGCAGGACATTCAAGGAATCGCTGCAGAAGGCGATTCGCTCGCTGGAAATCGACCGCTATTCGCTCGATAACCGGCACATCAACAAAAATCTTTCGACGCCTGAGCTAAAGAGAAAGCTGCGAACGAGCTGCTGGGATAAACTTTGGTATGTCGCCGAAGCGCTGCGGCGAAAACTATCTATCGAGGAAATCTTCGCCCTGACAAAAATCGACCGCTGGTTCCTCAATAACATAAAGGACATCATCGATCTCGAACAAAAGATAAAGCAGGTACAAACCCGACGAAATCGACCCGGCGTCCTGAGCCTTGGGACCGCCATCCTGAAAAAAGCGAAAGAGTACGGTTTCAGCGACAAGTACCTGGCCTCCCTGCTCGATGTCGGTGAGCTGGACGTGAGGAAACGCCGGCAAGCTCTCCATCTCAATGCGGTTTACAAAACCGTCGACACCTGCGGCGCCGAATTCGAAGCGACGACCCCCTACCTCTATTCGACGTTCGAGACCGAGTGCGAGGCCAATCCGACCCGCCGGAGAAAGGTCATGATTCTGGGCGGCGGGCCCAACCGCATCGGCCAAGGAATCGAGTTCGACTACTGCTGCGTTCATGCCGCGTTCGCGCTTAGAGAAATCGGCATCGAGTCGATCATGGTCAACTGCAATCCCGAGACGGTCAGCACTGATTACGACACCTCGGACCGGCTTTATTTCGAGCCGCTCACGTTCGAAGATGTGATGTCCATTGTGGAAAAAGAAAAGCCGGACGGCGTCATTGTGCAGTTCGGCGGCCAGACGCCGCTGAAACTGGCGGTGCCGCTCGAAAAGGCCGGCGTAAAAATCATCGGCACCTCGCCGGACAGTATCGACCGCGCCGAAGACCGCAAGCGTTTCAACAGACTCGTCGATAAGCTCAAGCTCCGCCAGCCTTACAGCGGCACGGCAACAACTTACCCTCAGACGCTCAAAATAGCGAATGATCTCGGCTTCCCGCTGCTCATCAGACCCTCATTTGTTCTCGGCGGGCGAGCCATGCAGATCGTTTACGACCAGGAGGAATTGAAAGCCGGCGTGGAAGAAGCTATTGAGGTTTCGGACAAGCGTCCAATTCTGGTTGATAAATTTCTTGACGATGCTACGGAATTGGACGTCGATGCCATCAGTGACGGCAGGAAAGTCGTCATCGGCGGTATCATGGAACACATCGAGGAAGCAGGCGTCCATTCCGGTGACAGTGCCTGCTCGCTGCCTCCGATCTCGATAAGTAAGGAGATCCTGGCTGAGATTAGCAGGCAGGCCAAACTGCTGGCACTTGAACTGAAAGTCAAGGGCCTGATTAACATCCAGTTCGCGGTCAAAGACGGCCGGGTATATATCCTCGAAGTCAACCCGCGGGCGTCCCGGACGATTCCCTTCGTGAGCAAGGCAATCGGCGTGCCCCTGGCAAAGCTCGCGGCAAAAGTCATGACCGGGATGACGTTAGACGAATTGAATTTCACAGAGCAGGTGCATCGCAGCCATTTCTCCGTCAAAGAAGCGGTCTTTCCGTTCCTGAAATTCCCCGGCATCGATACGCTTTTAGGTCCCGAGATGCTCTCGACCGGCGAGGTCATGGGCATCTCCGACGATTTCGGCATAGCGTTCGCAAAGTCGCAGATCGCAGCAGGCAATATTCTACCGACCGGCGGCAACGTTTTATTCAGCGTCAGGGACAGCGACAAAGCAAGGGCCGTCGAAGTCGCTCGCAAAATGCACGAAATGGGTTTTAAGATTATCGCGACAAAGGGCACGTGCATCGCAATGATCAACAATAACATCCCATCGCAGTTCGCATTGAAAATGACCGAGGGCAGGCCGAACATCGTGGACTCAATCATCAACGACGAGATCGACCTGATTATCAATACGACAATCGGCAAGCAGTCGATCAAGGACTCGTTCTCGATCAGAAGGACTGCTCTCGACAGGCAGGTGCCCTATGTCACGACCATAAGGGGCGCTATGGCGGTGGCCAAGGCTATCGAGGCCATGAAACAAAGAAAAATAGACGTTAAGCCTATTCAACTATACTATCGATAAAGGAAACCGGCAGGTGAAAGCGATTTTGTTATTGGAAGACGGCACAGTTTTTGAAGGCACCTCCTTCGGCGCCATAGGCCAGAAGTGCGGCGAAGTTGTCTTCAATACGGCCATGTCCGGCTACCAGGAAATACTCACCGATCCCTCATACAACGAGCAGATAATTACCATGACGTACCCCTTGATCGGCAACTACGGCACGAACCAAGCCGATTGGGAATCGAGGAAAATCTTTGCCGCCGGCTTTATCGTTAAGGAAAACTGCAATTATCCCAGCAACTTCAGAAATACCGCCTCGCTCAGCGAGTATCTCAATGCCAACAACGTCATCGGCCTCGAAGGCATCGACACACGCGCCCTCGTCAGGCACATCCGCACCAAAGGAGCAATGCGAGGTATTATCTCCTCGACCGAATTCAGCACAACGAATATGAGGAAGACGCTCGATAAATACCCCGGTCTGGTCGGCAGGGACATCGTCAAAGACGTCACCACAGAGAAACCTTACCGCTGGGAGCAAGGCGTCGTCGATGTATTGAGCGGCGCCGAATGCGCGCCCGAAAAGAAATACAAGGTCGTGGCTTTCGATTACGGCATCAAACAGAATATCCTCCGCCTGCTACGCTCGCACGGCTGCGACGTTCAGGTTGTGCCCGCAGCGACATCAGCCAAACAAGTCCTGGCGAGAAAACCCGACGGCGTATTTTTAAGCAACGGCCCCGGCGATCCGGCGCCCGTGGACTACGCAATCGAAACCGTCCGCAAACTGCTCGGCAAAGTTCCCATCTTCGGGATATGCCTCGGTCACCAGATTCTCGCCCTGGCGCTCGGCGCCAAAACATACAAGCTGAAGTTCGGCCACAGAGGCGCCAACCATCCCGTTAAGAATCTCAAGACGGGAAAGATTGAAATCACCAGCCAGAACCACGGCTTCTGCGTGGACATGGACTCGCTTAAAGAAAAAGAAGTCGAGCTGACGCACCTGAACCTCAACGACAATACAAACGAGGGACTCCGCTGTAAAGACAAGCCCGCCTTCTCCGTCCAGTACCATCCCGAAGCATCACCCGGCCCACACGATTCGAATTACTTGTTCGATGACTTCATAAAGTTAATGAAAAAAACATAACGTGTCCACCTTGGCGAAGAATATGGTATGGCAAAGCGACAGTGCCTGTTAATTTCTGCGAACGCTCCCGCTCAAGGGCACGGTCTTAACAGGGACTGCTCACATTCATCCAGAAGCGTAATCTTGGCCGTTCCCCCCTGCAGCAGTAAGTTAGAGCGCACGCCCCGACAGCAAAGCGTCCAGCTTTTTCTCGTCGTAGTACCGCAGGGCTGATACTGCACAGTAACATTCCTCGGCATGTTGCACCGCAAGTTTGGCCTCTTTGGGTTTAAACAAATCCTGAGCTGATGCCAGATACTCGGCCTCAAAACCATACTTGGACACAAGGTAGAATTGCCCCCAGAAATTCATGAGAAGAAGGAGCCTTGGTAAAGGGATGGTATGGTTAAGGTGCTGGTTTGCCAATTTCTCAATGAGTTTCATTTCTTGGATGCGTCGGGCGATAGCGGCAAATGGCTCTTTCTCAGATGCCCATTCGTGCGCTTTCGGGTATTTGACGCGTAGGAGAGAAAGAATTGACTTGACCGAGAGTTCAATGCATTGTTGCGCAGCTTGTATGGCCTCGGAACATCGATACGAAGACTTCGAGTGCTCCTTAGCATCCTGTAATTGGTTCGAGGCTTTGTCAATCCACCCTTCGATGGTTTTGCGCTGGGTATCATTCATTTACATTCAACCTTCAATTCATCTATTTGATCTTATCTGTATATAGCGGCCTAAGGCGGCTAATCTGCCGCCTTTGGGCGGTCTGAGTTGAGACGCATGTTAGACATAGATTTATTCCTTGAGGTGCGAAACAAAATCACTGGCAGCCTCATATGAACTCTGTGCTTCCGCTTGGCTAATTACGCTACCGCTATGAATGATTTTATTTCTTCGAGCAGCAGATTCCTTGAACGCCAGCCAAAAGGATTGCTGTTCAATGTGGTCACCGGTTAGCGCGGTGTAGAACTTGCGGGTACGATCATTCGCCAAACTATAGCCATTGAGGAAATCTAAAATAGGACCTTTAAGATGCTGGATCCCTTGAGACGTAAACGCAGCCGACAATGTACGCTCTGTGGCTATCTCGCAAGCCATGTGCGCGACTACCACCGACATATCGTACTGACCACCTTCTATGAAACCCTTGCATGTGGCAAGGAGCTTTTGAGGATAAGTGATTAGTTCTAAAGACCCAGTCATATCAAATGTAATGCATATCTCTCCACTAGTTGAAGTGATTCGAGTCAAGGCACCGCATTGGGGACACGGTTTTCTTTGGGCTAGATCAGCATTCGGAGCTTCATCAGTAATGACGTGACCACACTCACGACAACATATATCCGCTTGAGCCATTTGTTCTTCTCCTTTCATGCAGAAGCCCATAATATGCCTAACGATAGTTAGACAGATCCGCATAAGATGCGACGTTCTCGGTTCCTGTCCGTATAAGATACCTTCGGATTTCTACTCGAAGGCACTATAAAGCCTATCGTTTCAATAACTCCTTTTGCGCCCAGCCATTCATTCCGCCTGCTTTTAGCAATCAAAGTAACAGTTTTTCTTGAGACGTCAAACTAATTTAAACTTTTTCTGGGAAATTCAGACTTGCAAACTGGCCGTGATACTTCTTTGCGGCCCGGTCATAAGCTTTGGCCGCCTCAATCTCATCGTCAAATAAACCGAGTTGTATTTTAGTACGGTTTAGGCATATCCGAACACGCCATTTCTTCCAGTGCCTGTCCCAGAGAAGCCCTTTATAGCGTGAACGGCTCTTGCCTGAATATTTCTTTCGGTTGCGTATATTCTGAGCCATTGTGGCCGGACGAAGATTTGCCTTACGATTGTCAAGACCATTTTGGTTAATGTGATCGACAAACATATCATCGGGGATTTTAAGCACTTCTCGGTGCA
>Ga0307378_10001808_pt1 | contig 33900 bp, 41 predicted proteins | sample UN1MG_FD_202238 | JGI IMG/M metagenome (GOLD analysis project Ga0307378, IMG submission 202238) | Soil microbial communities from Risofladan, Vaasa, Finland - UN-1 | ecosystem: Environmental > Terrestrial > Soil > Coastal area > Acid sulfate soil | place: Finland: Risofladan, Vaasa | collected... | reverse complement strand
AATCATTTATACCAGTGGTATCAAATCCTTCTGGAATACATACAGCAGCAGCTACAACAGGTCCGGCTAAACTCCCTCTTCCAACTTCATCTACGCCAATAATATATTTATACCCTTTACTTATAAGAGACAATTCCATATCATATGTGGGTTTAATTTTAGTCTTCATAACTTATAATATAAAAAATACCATCCTTTTCATTAAAATCTACCTCAACATTATTAAAATAATCATACCCATTCCCACAATTATTAAATTCTATACCATATGTGGATACTTTAGCTTCAGGATGTTCTAATAGTATCTCGGCAAGCTCCTTCGCTTTCATAATTCACACCACCCTACATTAACTTATTTTTTTGCTACTTCAATTAAGTGTTTAAACTCTTTACATTTCTCATCAATATAATAATATACTTTTTCATTTAAAAATAATTCAAATTTTTCTTTATTGTATAAAGCTGGTTCTATATCACGAGTAAATGTATCTTTTAAAAAATTAATTAAATTTATATATGGTTCTATAGTTTCAATAAAAATAACTTTAGGGTTGATAGGTTGTATAACCAAATTGTAAAAATCAGTCATTGCTGCTTCTATATGCTTTGTGCGCACTTGAAACTCTCTATAATAGTTCATATCCCTTTGTGATATCGTATGCACATTACTATCTACAATATCATATAATACATCTCTTTTAGATCTAACTACAAATAATACATAAGCTTTGAACTCTGACGTAAGTTCATCAACCTCTAAATCTAACTTACGTAATAAACTATTCCTTCTAGTAGTTAATTTACCAGACCTACTAATTTTATATACAATACTACCTAACAACCATATCATCAATATTACAAACGATATAACATATACAGTATTCATAACTTTACTCCTTGATGCTATTATTTTCAGCAGACTCTTCTTCTCCAACAGTTGACTTAAAGAATCTACTAAGATCACCAGTAAGAGGATGCTCTTTGTTACCCGTAAATATAGATGGATTTAATGCAGCTTTTTCAGCCTCTGCTTTTTTCATTTTCTTTATAAAGTTCTTTCTATCCCAGTACCAATCTGGTCTAAAATAAGATTTAGGCTTACTAAATTTTAATTTGCGCTCAGCTATAGATTGTATTTTAGCATCATCATCTTCATAAAGATTACATAATCTCTTCTTTTTAATATGAACTTTATTTGATTTTTTAACACATCTACCCTCAATCTCAGACTTACAAAACATACACATTACCTTACTCATAGTATTAATCCTCCTAACATTTTGTATTACCACAATTTTGACATAAATAACAACCCTCTTTAAATATAAGAGCCTTTTCACTACATTCAGGACATAGCGTTGTTATATCTATTTCTTCAATAAATTGACATAAAAACTTTTTGATCCTATGCACAAATGTACCTGGTATAGCTTCTATAACATCATCCATAGCTCTAACTATATGATAAATATCTACATTATGCCTTAATAAAAAACCAATCATTCTACATATCTTTACTGGATTCTTCTGGTAAGCATACTTACGCTCAACTGCTTCTAGCATACCGCCGTTTAAACCTTCAGCCTTTGATAGATCTGATAAATTTTCTAATGCGTTAAATGTAGATACGTTATCTTCCCTAGCATTGGTATTAACAAATACAGCAAACGGTTTAGTACATGCTTTATCTTTAAATGCTACATGAAGATACCACTTTTTTCCCTCACTTCTAAGAACATACCCTTTAGCTGGATACTCTTCTGGTAATTTTACATTCTGTGCGATAACAGTTTTATTTGTATGATCTTTAAATGTTCCTAAAAATTCACGTTGTTGTTTCTTAATACTTTTCTTACTAATAGACTTAGTAGTCTCTAGTACACCAACAGTGGAACCTTCTCTATATGTAGTACACCCTTTTACATTACGCTTATGAATATCATTATATAAAGAAGCGAAATCATCAAAACTTATATCTGATGGAATATTTATAGTCTTACTACAAGACTGATCAATATACTTTGCAAACACAGATAATACATCCATGTGTTCAGCAATAGATAACTCAGTTGCCCCAGCTGTATGCTCAAATCCTAGATCTTTAGCTATTTTATAACCATAATCACTAATAACTATATTAGCACATAACCCTGTATTCTTATCTATTCTATATTTATTATCCAATGACATTAGTACTACTTCGTCACCGTTCTTTTGTTCTTTAAAATAATCGGTTTCAAACCACTCACCTTTGTGTATATTAGGGTATTTAAAATCAACACCGTCACCTTCTACACGGTTCCAACGAGTAAACTCAGTAGAATACACTGGTTCCAAACCACCAGATACGTTTCCTGCTAATATAGAAAGAGTTCCATTAGGAGCTATAGCTGCTAGTGCGGAATTTCGTATACCGTGTTTAGTTATTAATTCAATAACATCAGAGTCAAGTACGTTTGAATTATGTATGTAGCCACACTCCAACATATCTTTACTATAAAGAGGGAATGGTCCTTTTTCACTCGCCAATATAGCTGACGATCTATATAGTTGATTCATAAAAGCATGAAGAACATATTCTAAAAATACAACATGCTTACTACTACCGTATCTCATATTCATCATCATAGCCAGTGAACCTACTCCAGCTATACCCACACCTATTTTTCGTTTTAGACGTGCCCCATCCTTATACAAAGGTAATGGGTAGTTTGATACATCAATTACGTTGTCCAAAGCTCTTACTAATAAATCAGTGCATTCAAGAAATTCTTCCATATTAAATGTACTAGTTTTAACATCATAAAACTTAACGATATTCAATGAACCAAGACAACATATATCCCCTATTAAATATTCCTTGCCTTCATGTTCCACTACACCAGTTGATCCAGGCACTTCACCGCACCCCCTAGAAACATACCCTTCATGATTCCAGTCATCAGATTCAGGCTCATATATATCATATACAGTGGATGTACCTAAATATTCTATACTTTTTATCTTAGTCTTCCACTTAACACCATTTAATTGTTTTGTTTTAATTGTTGTTTTTAAACTTTCATTTTTATTAGGATGACTCAGATACCCAATACAATTATATAAATTTAAGATAGAATCATTTTCAATCACACCTTCAAAACAATCTTTCTGCCTAATCACGTTTCTACCATAAATTAAACTTTCTTCATCTGCTTCTGCACTTAAATAAACTTTATAATCAGCTTTTACAAACAGCATTAAATGTTTCATTAAGTTATGTAAAAGCATAGATGTATTTTTAAATCTAACCTGAGTATATCTACTAGTAAGATTTACATTACCATCAGATGAGAGTAAACCATCTATTAAACCTATAATAAACTCTTTATTCGTATTTAATAAACTTTCTAAACTAAATGTTTTATTACCAGGATCAATATTTAAAGTAGAAAACAATTCTTTTAAATATAAATTGTTATTTATCATATAGTATCTGTAGCAATTTCCCTCAGAATCATCTACCCTTATATTTCCACCTAATCGTTTATATAAATTTTCTATATATAAATTATTTTCACCACTATTTGAAGATAAATTAAAACCAGAATAATTAGAAAAACAACCATCACCTAAATATAAACCTATTAATAAACCTTCATCTCTTGTATAAGTAGTCCCACACACAGGAAACTGTTTATACCATTCTTTTCTAACAAATGTTTTTCCAGATTCAATATCTGACAATCGTAGATTATTATTCCATGTTTTTCTTGCTTCTTTGTCAACCAACATCGTATGGAAAATATGTCCTTTTGTAACATCTTGGTAAAACCCATCATTAAAAGTAACTCTATAAACATCTTCATCTTTATATGATTTAACTTCTTTAACCTTATTAAATCCTAGTGTTGTTTGAATAACATCGCCGTTTTGTATCTTTTCTACTTTAACTAATCCTTTATCAGTCATAACCAAAGTACCAGCAACTATACAAGGATTCGTTGATGTGATAGAGCATCTATCTAAATAAGATAAGTTATCCATACGTTTTATAGCGTCTATAAATAAAATTCCTGGTTCATTACGACTATAAGAGTTTTTAAGTAATAGATTCCACAAATCAGTTGCTTTTACCGTCCTGTATACTACTTTAGGATACCCTTTATTATTCCATAGTTCAAAATCACCAATCCATTCAGCTTCATATTTATCAAAATTTATATCAGGAAACCACAAAGCCCATTCATCGTCTTCTTCTACAGCTTTCATAAAATCATCTGAAACCATAACAGACATATTACATTTAGTAAGCCTATTTGCAACAGTTTTAGCGTTAATAAAATCCTCTATATCTGGATGACATATACTCATAGTAACCATAGTGGCTCCTTTGCGTATACTTTTTTTAGTAGGCACACCTTGATAAGAGTCATCCTTAGAAACACTACCAGATGTAATTATCTCTGAAAATTTATCATACCCCTCTAAAAATTTTATCGAACCAGGAGTAGTAACACCTATTTTACGTATAAGAGTATTCGCTGGTCTTAGATAATTAGCACACAAACCAACACCACCCTCTGTTTTTAATGTTAATGTAAAATTCTTTAAAGATTCAAGTATACCTTCTAAAGAATCTGGGTTTTTAACTGTAGGTGAAATAAAACAATTAAATAACGTTAAACCATTTTCTGGTACACCGATATTAGAATTTATTCTTCCACCAAATAAAATTTTAAAACTATGTAAAGCATCAAATAATTTTTTTCTTAATTCTAACTCACTGTCTCTAAAAAATACATTACTAGACAATCTTTCACAAAAACCTTTGAATGTTTCATTTTTATATTGATATTTGGATCCCCAAATTTGTTTTTGAAATACATCAATGAACATATATACTACCTCCAACCAGTTCAGAATTTTAATACCTATCTACCAGTAGATCCAAATCCACCATCACCACGTACTGTATCATCTAAATCATCCACAACTTCAAACGTAACATAGATACTTTTTCTAAGAGACATCTGAGCATATCTATCACCGCTTTGTATAGTAACTATATCATCACTAATGTTTTTCATATAAACACATATTTCTCCTCTATAATCACTGTCTATAACACCAGGAGAATTTAAAATAATTAGTTGTTTTTTACAAGCCAATCCACTTCTAGGCATAACACGAACTTCATATCCTGTAGGAATAGCTATTGATAAACCACTATGTACACAAGCCACCTCATTCGGACGTATATCTAAATCTTTAACAGCATATAAATCTAAACAAGCCGCGCCCTCTGATCCATATGTAGGAATAACGGCTGATTCATCTAACTTTTTTATTTTTATATTCATATATCAAGCATCCTTTTATTTTTTTAATTTTTTGTAACATATAATATTTATCCCTTCACCCAATGATCTTCCACACCAGCTTCGGCTTCCATTTTCACTAAATCAAAAAAACTATCAAACCCATCTTTAACTGACTGCTCAACTATTAATTTTAATTCGTTAACTTGATCATCACGGGCTTCTACTATAACCTCATCATGAACAGTTAATAATAATTTAGCGTCATACCCCTTTATTCTCTCCAATACATAAACCATAGCTTGTTTAATTGCATCAGCATTTGCAGCCTGAATAGGCATATTTTTACCCTGTCTTTCAACAGCACCTCTAGCAGTTTTAAATGTTGGATCAGAAGGATCAGGTAAAGCATAATATCTACGCCTACCACTAATCGACGTTGAGTATCTATTTCTTACAGCATTTCTACCAGAATCCTCTAGAAATCTCTTAACGCCTGGATACTGCTTAAAATAATTATCTATCATAAGCTTTGCTTCTTCTTTAGAAATACCAAGTCGCAAAGACAGACCATGTTCTGATAATCCGTATGCTAATCCAAATGATATAGGCTTAGAATTATTCCTATAGTTTCTCTTATTTGGATCATCGTCATCAAGTTTTTTATCAGCAACAACCGCGTCTTCAGATATGTTATAAATACCAGCTGCTGATATTGTATGTAAATCCCCACCTTCATTAAATATTTTAATCCATAAAGGGTCTTTTGATAAATTGGCAATAATACGAAGTTCAGCAGCACTCATATCACATGTAATTAGTTTATAACCAGGTCTTGCTATAAAACAAGATCTATATTTCTGTTGTTTTGGAATGTTTTGTAAATTAGGATTGGACGAACTCATTCTACCAGTATCTACCATCTGTCTAAATTGAGTATGCAATCTACCAGTAACAGGATGTATACGGTCTATCATAGGCTCGCCGTATGTGGTTATGAACTTCTCATATTTTCTGTAATCCAATAGTAACTTTACCACTGGATGTTTCTTATGTTTATTTAATTCTTTAACATCAGTACTTTCTACATACACACCTAGTTTTCTTAAACCTTGTGTAACTTGAATAGGACTACCTAAATTAAGTAATGACACACCAAATAGTGTTGTTTGATCAATAGTGCTCTCAAATACATCATTTAATTGTATTCTTAACATGTTTCTTTCCGAAACTTTTTCATCTATAATACCAAGCCATTGTGGAATATCCAATAACATACCATTTAATTCCATTTCAGCTAGAGGTTTTATAAAATCAAATTCTAACTTTGCTGCTCTCATTAAGCCATCACTCTGTAACTTTGGAAGTTGAGCATTAAAAATATCTCTTAGAACACTTACATCATTAGCAGCGTATCGTAATTGATAGTCTTTATACTCTTGATTGTAATCAGAAAATGATGTTGCTGTATCTTTCGGCATGTTCATATGTAAATATTTGGCTACTAAATGACCAAGACTTGCTTTAGGATGTAAACCTAAATACAATAGTTGTTCGGCTAACATAGTATCGTAAATACGATTTAGTTCTATACCAAAATTAACTTTTAGTACTTTATAATCATACACCACATTCTGTAGTAGTTTTAATTGTTTATCCCCCTCTAAAATATCTTTAAATATTTTAGCATCTACTCTACCTTCCCTTACATCAAATACAAATGCTTTGCCTAAAACACCTATTTGTAATAAAACAGTTTTAGCTATAAAAGGATCTAATGACGTGTCTTCAGTATCCACCTCTATAATGTCATACTTTTCTATTTCTGGCAATAACCTAATAGCATCTTCAGTGTTAGTTATATACTCATAATTTGGAGTTGGTAATTCAGGCATGTTACTGTTATTTTTTGATAATCCCATTATTGTAATATGTCCTTTCCAAAATGTATAATATTATAGCATCTAAATAACCTAACTAAGATTAAATGTTCTGGTTTAGGTCCATAATATAACTCACTAATAATTTCTACACACCGAGCAAATTTAAAAGCATCATCTAAAGATTTAGCGTGTTTAAAACACCCAGATAAAAAACCATTAGCAACTATTCTAATAGTTTCAACAGGTATCTTTTTACAAAGTGTAAGGAACGTGTCTTGCACATTTATCCAGTTACCACCTTTTTTATTTACTAACATTTTACACATATCAAAAACTTCTTGCTGGTCTAACTCAATACCTATACTTAAAATAAATCTAGCACCTTCATCCGACCATGTACCTTCAGCTTCTATTTGTTGTAAAAAAGACAATGCTATTCTGGGAGTACCATCACATTCCTCTGTTATTTTGTGTAATATTGACTCCTTATACGGCATACCTTCAAATTGAGCAACCTGTTCTAATAATTTATAAATACTCTTAGGTTCAAGTCTACTAAATTGAATTGGTTTACATCTCTGTCTAGTTACTTCCTTTAATTTCTGTGATTCATTAGTACATAAAATAACATAAACATGAGCAGGTGTATCTTCTAAAAATTTTAAAAGTGCATCCTCAGCAGGACCACTCAATCTATGTGCTTCATCGATAATTAATACTCTTACCCTATCACTACCAAAAGGAGCTGAAGGTAAATCGTTAAGCGCCTTTCTAACTACATCAACATTACCAGCTCGAGCTCCATCAAGTTCTAATACTGATAAACTGTTCAACGCTATAGTACTCTTACACGTAGCACAAACACAACACGGGTTAGGAGTAACCCCTGTTTCACAATTAAGACCTAATGATACTATACGAGCAAAAGTTGTCTTCCCACATCCAGCGGGACCAGTAAATAAAGAAGCATGTGGTAATGTAGCTTTCTCCAAAAATCCAGTTACCATACGTTTAATACGATCATGACCAAAAATCTCATCTATTCTATATGGTCTGTATGCTACATTTAAATCCCCATTTCTTCTCTTATTAATAAATACATCATCATCAATCATACATAATTCTCCAATCACGCTATATAAGTGCGTAAACTAAATTTGATTACACATATATTATAGAATAAAATACCCTATTTGCTAGGGTATTTTACTAATTAAATTGTTCTTTTTTATTAGTCCAATATTATATTGTAATAAGTCCAATAATTCCGTGAATATACCTTTTCCACCCCCCAATAAAAATGGAGCCCACGCTAAATCTCTCAAATATTCTCCAGCATCATCTGGGCACATTGAATAAGGTATAAACTTAATACATTTTCGATCAGATATTTTTGAACCTATGTAAATGGTTTCATCAGGAGTAACTCCATATTTTCGTAGCACCTCTATTAATGCAGTATACTTACCTTTTTCACCTTTACCCCAATAAAATGGTATATTTTTACGTTTACATAAATTATAATTAATCTTATTATCATCACAAATAAATACCACTTTATAATATTTTTTTATTTCATTAATTGCTAAAAAATCCTTTTGATTAAATACTTTATACAAAGTATTACCTATTTCATCCTCTGCATATGTACCATCAGTAAGTACGCCATCAACTTCTGCTACTATCAATTTCATAACTCTATCAAAAATCATTTCCATTTTGTTTACCGCCTCTTATAATGAGTATATTTGATTTTTTATTTCAGGTATATTTAATTCGCCACATAAAGCCTTTACAGTTGACATAGTTCTATCTATTTCTACTGACGCTTCAACTGGTTGTATGATAGCCCCAACCTTGTAATGATCACTAATCATAGACACAAGATCAAACTTACTAACCCTGTTAGGGGAAACTACATGATAGACACCCTCTTCATACAAACTCATGGATATAATGTCATCACACACTTTAGCATATTGAAGAGTAGTAATACCATTCCACATATGATTAGTAAACCCATTAATCTCTTTGCTCTGCTGTTGTCTAACCCACTCAACTAAACTTACAAACCCATGCAGTTCAGGTCCTATAATACTTGTTCTTAAAACCATACAATTACTTGGCTCACCTAATGATTTAGATTTACCATAATTATCTAGGGCGTCATGAATATCATTTTCATTATAATTACCAGTAGCCCCTGAAAAAACACAATCAGTAGTTATATGAATGACATTTTTAAATTTTTCTGCCAGTAAATGTGGAAAATAAGCATTAACATATATTGATTTTTTAATATCTTTATCCATATAAGGTTTTATAGTTCCAATACAATTTAAATAGTAATCAGCATCTGTGGGTATATTATCCCAACTACTATTATCTAATGGATCAAACATAAAACTAGACATGTCTTCAAATTTAGGATCTCTAATTGAAAATCTAACATCATAACCAGCATTAATTAAATAACGTACTACCATACTACCTAACATTCCAGAACCACCTAACACTACTATTTTTTTCATTATCTATAATCCTCCTGCCATATATTCCATTTATCATAATCAAATCTATAATCATCGCCTTGTGTTTCTTCTAAGGTTGATGTAGTAAAAAATTGGATTTTAGTATTGTCTCTCAAAGACATAAATCCGTTACCATAACCTGGTGGAATCCAAAGCACACGTGGTATCTCTTCGCACAAAACAAACTTCTGAGGAACAGCACCCTCTTTTTCAAATTCTATTGCACCTATTAAAGCAGCACCACTAACTACAAATACATATTTACCTTCTAGCTTATGGCAATGCCATGCTCTAATAAATCCTCTTCTATGGTTTTCAACTTGATAAAACCTTTTTACTCCCTCAAAATTAAAATCATTAACGAACTTAACAGTTCCTCTGTCGTCCGCTGCAACTTTTCCTTCCATTAATTTAATATTACTCATTTATATCTTCTCCTTTAAATACATAGCGTTAGAGTAAACAGGATCACTGTAGTCTACAATTCTGCCCTCTTTAATTGTATTATGTATTTCCATAATACCGTGTTCTAATGAGTATATTGGCTTCCAACCATGCTTATTAAACTTATCAGCTATAACTTTATAATTTCTAGCATCCTGAAAACTAATATCAGTATGAACTATATCAGATCCAGGTACAAGTTTTATTATCTCATCTGCAAGTTCTCTAATAGTATAATTACCCTCTGAAAGATTATAAAGACCAACTATATCGTAATCTAAACAATAAGCCACAGCAGTTGATACGTCTTTAACATGTAGAAGTGGTCTCCACTGTTCACCACCAAAAACTGTAAGTGGTTGATTGTTAGTAGCTTTTAAAGTAAGTATATTAACTACTAGATCCAACCTAAGCCTTGAAAACTCATCGCCTAATCCATATAATGTACCAAGTCTAAAAATTAAATGGTCTGCATGATTATTAACAATATACTGCTCAGCTTTCCATTTAGTTTCAGCATACTCTGAAAGTGGATTAGGTGGAGCTGTTTCATCTATTAAGTCATTATTCATACCGTATATTGAACAAGTACTCATAAACACTATTTTACCTTCATAAGTATCAACTAACCATTTAACACTTTCATAATTCAATAAATCAGTAAGTTGTGGATTAATAGCACACGCACCATCTCCAACAAGAGCAGCTAACCACACCACTATATCAAAATCATTAATTATACTAGCAAGCTTATCTTGTTCTCTGATATCACCATAGATAAAATCAACATTTTTTAAAAATCTACTTTCATACATTAGGTTGTCATAAACAACGACATGATAACCAATAGATATTAAATAGTCCACCATAAAACCACCAACATATCCGCACCCACCAACTATCAAAACACTACCTTTATTCATAACTTAAAGACCTCCTATCGCATTTTCTATTAATTATTGATATTCCTGTTTCTAAAATTGGTAAAACAATAAAATTTAATTCATCATACCCATCCATTAAATCCATCAGTCTGTAACCATCACCACAATATCCTGGTAATGTATATTCTTTTGAAATAGGATCAGTATCGTGAATAAGTATTATACCACCTTTATTTAATATTTGTAATGAATTATTAAAATCACTCTTTGCGGATTCAAATTTATGATCAGCATCTATAAAAATCATATCAAATGTTTTTGTATTTTGTTTAAAGAATTCATCAGTAGTTCCTAAAAAAAATTCTCCTTTAATAGATACTGGAACTATATCAACCCCTACACACAATGGAACAACGCTACTAATACTATTGATATTATTACCAATATATATACCAAGTTCAAGATAAGATTCACAACCAATCGACTTTGCTAAATGAAATACAATAGATGAATGATCATAACCCTTACCTTTTAAAAGCTCTAGGTCTATCAACATGAGTCTCCTTGTTTAAACATAATATAACATTTTTCTAATCAATAATCCTTCAGCATAACTGTTATCAAAATCAGTTATCAATGAAGCCCAGTACGATTCACGTCGTCTAATTATATCCACATTAATAGCGTTTAATTCTATCTGTGATTTAAAACACTCCAAAAGTTTTTGTTTAAAATCAAAAGATATAATACTAAAAACATTAGGTAAAAAGTTATATGAAGTACCACTATTATAAAGAACTACTTGAATATTCAATTTTCTACCTACAGATTGACCAATATAAGAACACTTTCTATGAGCTTGATGTGTGTCTAACTCAAACATTGTATAAACTACATCAACATTTAACTTATCTAACTCACCAACAATATATGAAATATAATCATTTGTTTTAAATATCATCAGTTGATTACTTTCTATACTTAATATACGTAAAGAGGCTAGTTGTTCTTGATATCGTGTATCAATATCACCAGTCTTGTGTTCATCAGCATCGGTAACCACTATAAAAACTTCATCACCAGCTTCTATATGTTTTAATAAAGTACCACCAACTCCTATTTCAACATCATCATAATGCGCTCCTAACGCTAATATTCTTCTCATTAAAAGTTCCATCCTTTATCATAAGATTTAAATATCTTAGCTGGAGAACCCATATAAATACCAGGTTCAATTATATCAGATACTACATTCGACCCCATACCAACAATAACATCATCGCATATAATAACACCGTTCCTAATCACAGCACCTAATCCAATCATACAATTTCTACCTATTTTAACTGACCCACCAACTATAGCGCCAAGTGCTATTACAGAATCTTGCCCTATTAAACTATTATGTCCAATATTTACATGTGAATCTATTTTTACACCGCGCTTTATTGTAGTAGATCCAAACACGGCCCTTTGTAAAGTAGCAAGAGCCAACACCATAACATCATCTTCTAATACTACATTACCTATATGTTTAAGTTGAACTCTACTACCATCCGGAGCTTTAGTAACATGCATACCTTCTACACCTAATACAGCTGTACTATGAATAGAACAATTATGTCCGATTACATTTTCTGGTAAAATAAAATCTTCGTGTAAAATATTATGAATCATAGTAAAAGTATAGTCTACATTCTCTACAAACTCATAACACCACCCAGATGGAATATCTTTAATTCCTTTAGGGACAAGTACAACTACATCCTTATGGTCTCCCAAATTTAAATACCTACTATGCCTAACAAACGTTATACAACCATCACTTAAATTGTTAATAGGGCAAGTTTTTCTATAACTAGGGTGTCTTAATAATATTTCATTATACATTATAGTTTAGTTCCTCTATTAAATTAACCCATTCAGTTTTACAAGAGTCTTTATCAAACTTATTCTTCAATAAAAATTCTCTAGGAGAAAACTCCTCTTTGTGATTCTTAATATACTCAATACATTCTAAATAATTATTATCTGATTCTTTAAGCCCCCATTCACCACTTGGTACATTATATAATGCACCGCTATTTGCAGTGATAATTGGCAACCCACACGCACCTGCCTCAATAGACGCTAAATGTTGTGTTTCTCCAGGAGAAGCGCATATCAACATCTCACAGCTATTATAAATTCTAACTAATGTTTCATGATCAACCCTATTAAATACACTAACTCTTGGGTGATCCATTTTAAAATCATCTTTCATGACTAAACAAAAATTGTAATTAGTAGTTTCTACTAAATCTAATATTATATCAATTCGTTTTCCAACAACATTATAGTTACCTACAAATAGAATACTGTTGGGTAATACATCTTCATGCTTATTAGATGATTTATTAAATAAATTAAAATCAGTACCCAATGGTATTACTTTTATATCACATTCAGTAATATCATTTTTATATTTACTATAAGTAAAATTGGAATTAAAAACTGTAACATCACTACTATTACACACATCTTTTTGTTGTGTTCTTTCATCGTAACAATCTTGTAATAAACACACTTGTTTACATGGTATATTTAATCTTCTAAAAAAAGTAGCGTTTCTTATTATATAAGATGGGGCGCCTTCCACCTTAACATGACCTTCTACTTTATTAGCTATTATATCAAAATTAGTATACCCATTAGTTTTATCTTTTAACTCCGGCAACCACTCTAATAAATCATGCCAAAATGTTTTTGTTCCTGGAATACAAGTTAAGCAATCATTTACAAGCCATCCTGTTGACATGTATATCTCCTATTTAAAGATTATTATATAAATCAATATATTTTTGTGTTACTATTCTATAGTCATAAAGCCTATCAGCCTTATCTTTAACATACTTACTATAATCTATGTATGCCTGTTCATCGTTCATTAAATTAGACATACGTTTACTATATACATTTATATCATCAGCACATACATAAGTCTCTGAATATTTTCTTAATAATTCTTTTTGAGCTTGTGGCCAATCAGAACCTAAGTGTGATACAACTGGTTTACTATGTATCATAGCCTCAGCTATAGTATTACCGAATGTTTCACCCAAACCATTACTATGACATAGAACATCTATTGTATTATATAGTTTATCTAAAATCAAATCATCTAATGTAGCATCTATAAACTTAAGATTTCTAAGTCCTAACCTATCTACAGCATTAGTTACCAATGAATGAGGCGCAATATATAAAAAATAATTATCAGCATTTTCTATTAATTTAAAAGCACCTAAAGCAGTATAGGAATATATATCAGCACCAGGCCTACCGAAACTACCAAATACAAATTTACCGTCTAAATTAAATTCTGATCTGAAATCATCATCAGTTAATTTACACATTATAGGATTAGGTATAACTGTATATGGCACGGATATACTTCTAGTTTTTATCATTTCATATGAAGGAAATACTCTAATATCAGCTTTAGTTTTTAAGTTACCATGAAAATTTGTTTCAACTATTTTAAAATCAGTTGTAATATTCTCCAAGTTTTGTATTAACCATAAATCATCACCACTTCTGTGTGTGTTCAATAACGATAAACCGTGATTATTAAGTTCACTAGCATCATTTATTTTTATCATAGGCACACCAAGTGAACTAATCTGATCATATCTAGAAAGTATTGGTCCTCTAACTTGAGATGATCCTTTGGGAAATGAATAGTCACTGTAAAACACCTTCACATCAATACCTACTTCCACTAAACCTTTAGTAAGACAGTAAGATGCTCTATCAGCACCACCTATTCCAAAACTTAAAAATTGCCCAACTAGCATAGTCTACCCCAGTCATCATTTTTTCCATATTTTTGATCTCTCGTATTATTATACAACGACAAGTTAGTATTGTTATCATTACTAACGGATGGATGATCTATATGTATCGCCACAAAATCATCATACCATACTACATCACTATTAACATATTCAAGCACCCTATCTCTAAAATCTGTATCATCATAACCAGTGCCATTCACAAAAATTTCGTTAAATCCACCTAACTCATAGTAAGTTTTTCTAGTACAAGCAGATAAAAAATTAAAACAATCATTCTTTATTTCACTGTGTGTATACCAAGACCCCATATTATTGTTAAATGAAACACCATTACATCCTAGATAGGTATAAAAAGTATACTTTATAGTATTGATTAAATCATATTTATGTTTTAATTCCATATCTGGCTTTAATAAACTATCATTAATACTACTTTCAGTAGTACAAAATACTGAAAACTGTAAGTAATTATTATCAGTGATATCAGAAAAACTATTACTAATATCAAATATATTACAAGTGTGGAATATTTCAGGAGATGATAGTAATATGACATCACCATCAGATTCCCTTACTCCAACATTTACAGGATAACAAGGATTAATTCCCTTCTTATTTTCTATTCGTATAACCTTAATGTTAAGTTCATTATATTTAGTCACAAAATTCTCAACCCTATGTTGCTCATCAGATTTATCATCAACAATTACTATTTGAAAATCATCTCTATCAGCATATAGATACTCAAAACTATCAAGTGTAACCTGTAAATAGTTTTTACGGTTATAATATGGTAATATAAGTGAAACACTTTTACTCATCTTTTTCACCCTCCTGGATGTGATATACCTGTGAATCAAATACTGTGATATGGTTCATATTAAATATTTTTTTCAATACATTATGGAAATAATAATCATCACCACTCATTATCACGCCACCAACCAATGAACCAGCTCTACCATCAGCATATATATTACCTTCAGGATAGCCACCACTCTCTACAAACCGATCTTTACTAATAACGCAGGGCATATATAGCCCACCATCAGATAACGCATCCTTACGCGTTTTAGACGCATAAGTATACCATCCATCATAGTTTATGTCATCAGCTTTTCTACCAAAATTCATATCCCCAATGGCATGCTGACCACTTAACATCTTACCACTCTCTATTAATCTACTACAAGGTATATTTGTACCATCGTGATGCTTCAAAAGATTAGCCAACCAACCATCACTAAATACCATATCTGAATTTACAAAACAAACATTGTCATACACACTTGAACTACCAGCATAGTTCCAACATCTGTATACTCTATTTAAATAATAGTCATTAGATTTTGAATCATTATATATAGAGTAATCAAGTCCACACACCTTTAATGCTTCTAAGACCCCATCAGTAGCGTCATTAGCTACTATACGTAAGCCAACATCCCACCCATCAACTTTACAATAGTCTTTCTTTAACTCTGACACTATTAAATCCAAATATTGTGTTGATTTATATATTAACGATATGATTTCTATATTCTTATTTATCATATTATCCCTCTTTAAGTACACCACATGAATAACGCATAAAAGCAGTAGGATTAGTCTTAAAGTCAACCCCATCGTGTTTATAAACCACATCTAACCCGGCTTCACTAAACATTCTTTCACAATCATCAACCATATATATTCTATTGTAGTCAACATCTACTGGTGATTCAGTAGTAACGTTCATATGATGAATAAATACTCCTGTATCTTTTAATAATCTTTTAGTCTCCCTCAAATAATGTTCCGTTACAGATCTATCTGTGTGAATAAAAACAGCGGTAGAAAAAATCATATCATACTTATTATCTGAAAGTTTAGATAAATCAGAGTTAGGCACACACATCAAGTTCATATTATTAATACCACAATAAGAAATAGCCTCATTGCCCTTATCTATTATATGAGAGGAAATATCAACACCATCGTATTGGTTAACAAACGGAGCCAGCATAGATCCAAAACCGCCATAACCACATCCTATTTCTAATATAGTCCAATTATGTCCTTCTGTTTCTATATTTCTAAAACACCCATTACTGTTATGGGGTGCTCCCCACAAACCATCTTTAAGACCCATACTTATTAAACATTCTTCACAATCAGGGTGCTTAAATTTACCATATCTACTATTAATGTCTTTTGCGTAATCAGATCCGCAATCAAAATAAGTATCTGTTGCATGCGTAGACTTCCAAAAATCACTCATATTGTTAGTTTCCATTATAAATTTCCCTTATTTTCTTTTTTTCTGTAGGTAATACTGTATCTGTTATAGTAAACCATTCTGGTAGAATATCAGCCGCTAACTCTTCTACGTCTAATATTGATTCATCTAATAGCCTATCTAAAGAAAAACCGTCTTGGCCATTAGCTTTATAAATGTTGAACTTTGTTATAATTTGGTAGTCCGTAGCGAATCCCCTATGGACAAGTGTAAATGGCAACATTCGAACACGATTAATGTTATTTGGATATTCTCTACTATGTAATCCAGTAGTCCTTGGAAAAAATATATTTTTTGTAAATCTCCATAAAGCACACACACCGTTTTCATCCAACCAATTATAGAGACTATCTTTTCTCCAGTATATATCACTTCTCCACAAATTTTTATGTCCAAATAAATACCCCTGACAGTTATCATCTTTTAAAGACATACACAAATCTCTAAATACTTGACCATAGTTAATTAATAATCTACCATCTAACAATGTATCACCGTCCATCCAAAATATCCAATCTGTATCAGGTTGTTCAACTTTTATTTTTTCTAGAAGTTCACCTTTACATATTATCTCATCTTTAAAACGGTTAACATTTGATTTTATAGTAAAGACATTATCAAATTCAGAGTAGTAATCCAAACTCCCATCTGTAGAATTTTGATCATATATGTATATATAATCACAAACAGTTAACATACACTTAAACCAATTTTCCAAATTACCTTTTTCAAGCTCATTTCTAAGCTGAGCGAACCCTATAATTTTCATCTATTCATTCTCCCCATTAAAGAAAAAATATGGATATTTTTCAATAAACTTATCTATACATATGGGAGACATATCAGATAATTTTATATCGACTATAGCTTTCTGTGCATAATAGTCAGTTCTATTCCATAGATCTTTCTGTGTTTTCATTTTTTGGCTTATATCCTCTACACTACCAGTACCATTAATTATTAAATGAGATTCTGCTATATTCTCTACTTTTTCCTTTATTCTTTCAGCCCCTCCCATAAAACTATAATGCCAACCACCGTTTGGAACAGCATTATATCCAGTACCGCGAGCTAAATTTCTAAGAGACTGTGGATAATCATAACTTTTATAAGTTGCCATTATGGAACCCCACCAAGGGCTTCTTTGTAAACAATTAACATAATAGTAAAATAAGTATTGTGTCATTGTAACAGGATCATATGAATCTAAATAAGATTTTATGGTATTGGGATTAGGAATTTCGTCTACATCTGATATAATAATCTTATCTCCACTTACAGCCACACCATCTAAGCCACGTTCTATACAATTACGTTGAAAATTTTCTGCTACCCATATATCATCTATCGAATAGTCAGGTAAGTCTTCAACCTTAACATATATTATTTTGTCAAGATAAGGAGTAAACTTATCCCTGTTCTGCTCAAATATAAACTCTTTAGATTTACCAGTATGTGTCTTATTAGCTTCTACTATAACAAAATAATCAACTAAATCATCCAGTACCATTAATCTCAAGTCTAGTAACTCTAACTCATTAAAAAATTTGAAGCAGTCGAATATTTTCATAAAATCTCCTTCAAAATGGTACATATTTTATCTGACGTTGTTCCATCGCCTAGCCAAGAACTATCTATTGGAAAATGATTTACCAACCACGTCATTGTTCTATCAACGTCACCGTTTTTCATTACATACAAAGGTGATGAACAACTGTACTTATACGATTGTGGTCGTTCAGTATAATCTCTTGGAACAATAACAGATACATCCAATAACGCAGGTTCTTCAGCAGCTGTACCAGAATCAGAAAAGCAAAATAAACTATGATATTGAGCTTTCAAAAAATCCTTGTACGACATCAAATCTATAAATTGAATATCATATGTATTGATATTATATAATTTAATAGCTTCCATTGTTCTACCAAACTTTAGTGCTCTAACAGGAACACCAAAATGATTTGAATAGTCATTAGCAGCAGAAAAAATGTTTACCATCCTATCTTTATATTTAAAATTTTCAGGTCTATGTATGTCCATCAATATAAAATCTTTAGATCTAGTCACATTAACTATTTCATTTTTAAATTTATTACATACTTCTACTATTGTATTTCCAACAACATAGATATTTTTATTAGGTAAATTCTCTTTAACTAAATTCAATTTATAATCCTCATGATAAACAAAATGAATATCACTACAATGATCACATACTGTTCTATTTATTTCTTCCAGCATCCTCTTATCATAAGAGCGCATACCTGCTTCACAATGAATATTTTTTACTGTATCACCATATTCTTTTTTAAGTGTCATAGCTGACGCTACAGAATTACTGTCACCAAGAAAAAAGAACGCATCTGGTTTTAATCCTTCAGCATTTATTAGATCTATAATTCTAGACCCCATCATACCCGAAAGTTCATGATGTGTTTTAAACTCTTTACCCATATTTAAATTAAAATCTGGCTTTCTAATAGTAAGATCATTAAAAAACACACCAGATAACATCTCATCAAAATGCTGTCCTGTGTGTAAAATATAATGATTAAACTCTTGATCAAGTTTTTTAAATACTTCAGACATACGAATAAAATCTGGTCTAATACCCACTACACTAATAATAGTTTTCATATTATAAAATTCCCCATTCTTTTCCAGCATTTCTTATTATTACATCTTTTCGTTCCTCATATAGTTTCTTATTATAATCATATCTAATTTTTCTTTCAGATGTCATTGGTAATCTATTATGCCATAGATGTATTATTTTAGCTGGAGTTTCTACGTGATTACAACCATTTTTAATAAGTCTATCAACAAAATCATTGTCGTCAAAATCAGTACCAGTAAAATCTTCATCATACCCACCTATGTCTATAAAAGCATTTCGTTTCATTGCCATAAAAAATGGAAGTCTTACATTATCTAATTTTGGTTGTCTGTCATATTCATACATTTCAAAATTACCATTAGTTAATTCAACATGACGAAGAAAACTACCGTTATCATCCTTACCTTGTGGTATTGCTATTATTTTATCAGCATCTTCTCCGTGTAAAACACTAGTTATAAGATCTATACTACTATTGGCATGAAACATCTCAGCACAACACAAAATAATAATATCACCACTACTTTGTTTAACACCTATGTTTATAGCATATCCAGGTATTCTCCATATAAAGTTACCTATTTTATTTCTTTGTCCAGTAAATATATATTTTAAATTCAATCTATCCTTGTATTGATAACATATATCAGCTGTCGCATCCTCTAAACCATCATTAAGAACAATAACCTCAACATCACTTATTATAAATTGGTTCACCAATGAAAGTAAATTCCATTTTAGTAAATTATGTCTATTAAATGATGGTATAATTACAGAAATATCCATTATTCTATCCTCAGTGACCCATCCCATGTATCGAGATTAGGATCAAATGTATGGTAATCATTATACAAACCATCCAACTTACTAAGCATGTCTGGATCAAAAATATGTTTCTCTAAAAACTCAAGTCTATCTTCAAATGAATCTATACCTATAGGAAATTTACCATGCCTATTAAACCCACAAAAACCAATATGTAATAGCCTGAAACAAAGGGATGAATAAGCATGCATATCTTCTTTAAATGAAGCATAATCTACCAATCTATTCATCACACCGTCCCAGTCTAAATGAGACATATTATTGATGTCGTATTTAGCTATTGGGTTATGCTCATTAAGTTTATTTATATCTTTAATTGTTCCTGCCCAATTATTATAATAACCTACATTAGCATAATTAGATAGATACCTATTAAAAAAATCATTACTAATTATTGTTCCTGGCCCACAAGAATAATCAGATTGTTTAAGTATGGTTGGATCTCCAGCTGGACTATATCCCCACGTTGTTATTACAGAATATTTAGTATCTTTCACTAACTCATGCGCTTTTCTAACGTATTCAAAATATGTTTTATGTAAAATAACATCGTCTTCCATGTTTATAATAAAGTCTGGGGACATTTCAGAAGCTGTTTTTAAACCTTCCATGATATTAGCACACACATAATGGCGCTGTGGTCTCATAATAATACGGTGCTTAAAAGGATAGGCATTTATAACCTCAATGCATTTAGGATAAGCGCCAAAATCAACTACAAAAATAGTAAAGTAGTCATCATCAAAATGTTCTCTTGCTATCTGTTCATATTTTATAGATAACTGTAACATTTCAGGTTTATTAAAAACAGTACGCAATAACACATTCATACTAATTAAGCCTCCTTTAACACAACTATCTCAAAATTAGAATAAATTTCATTATATTCTATGGTTTTTAAATTAAACTTACTACATATTGCACTTAACCATTTTTGATCAAATATAACATAATGAAAATTTTCTTTATATTCTTGACCACCAAAAAGGTGCCATGAAATAAATTCAGCATTTTGTTCACGTGTGTAAGTAGATGTCATCCATTTTAAACTAGGAGTGCGTATTTTCATACGACCATCTACTTTGAGCACACGTGCCCACTCCTCAATTAAGCCGTGAGTTTCCATTACAGGAAAATGCTCAATTATATCAGATGCCAGTATTCTGTCAAAGTAATTATCATCAAACGGTAACTGCCTAACATCACATACCATATCAACCCCAGGTAATGGTCTTATATCTATATTTATACACTTAAAATTATTAATACTACTTAACGACTTTTCACCACATCCAACATTCAACGATACACCCATTCGATCATTCTCCTGTAAAGTGTTTTTATAATTATATTATAGAATAAAACACAAGTTTTGCTAGATAGTTTTACATATCACGTATAATATTAATCATCTTACTTCCTACTTTATCCCATGTAAGATTGTTTTCTATGAAAGTCTTTATTGATTTACCTTTTTCTAGTGCATCATGTCTATCATTATAAACATGCCTCATCTTTAAAGAAGCATCTAGACAATCAGGTTCAGCCCATAGTTGATTTCCACTATACCAGGGAGACCAATTCATTCCACTAACAGGTGTCATAGTGTGATTAACTAGATAACTGTTATCAGGTTTAGCATATTCAAGAGCACCGCCGATACCAGTAACTATAATAGGTTTACCAATAGCACCAGCTTCAAATCCACACAAACCAAATCCTTCACCACGATCCAAACTAACAAAACAATCACCTGCTTTATGTAAACCAAGTACTTCATCTCTACTTAACATATCTAACACTAAGTAAATAGGTGGATAATGTTCCATAGGAGTAACTTGTTTCAAACGTTTAATGGTATTTCTTATAGCATCTTTTTCTTTGTCATCAAAATTACTACGATAGGTCTTAAGTATTAAAGCCACGTTTTCTTTGTTTTGAAAAGCATACCAATATGACTTAATCAAAGCTATAGGATGCTTACGTTCAGTAAACTGAAACACACTATAAAATTTATAAGCATCCTTCTTTATACCGGCTATATTATAGGGTTCACTTTCATCAAAAGCAGATAAATCTATACCATGTGGAACTGAATGTACTGGTATAGTAACTCCTGATTTCTTACAAACACCCACAGTCCAATCAGAACTAACCATAGCCAAATCGTATTTATTTATCCACCCAGGCCAATCTTTATGTAACTTATCAGTCTCCCACACTGTATAGCCAACATTAACTTTACCTGGCTCATGGTGTTTCTCCCACCATTCTGGTGTAAGATGTGTTATAACTACATTATAGTCTATCTTCTTATCTTGTAGTCCAAATAATATCTCACTGTCTGAACCCAAATTTGGAGTAGCTGATTCAAATGAAACTGGACTAACAGTTATTGGAATACCCATTTTATGTAAAGCTAGTACATAACCTCTTGATGCTTGTCCATAACCTGAGCCATCAAATAACGGCGATATATATTTTATACCTTTAATTTCCATACTAATACCTCCTAAAATTCTTCGGTATCTATTGTTTTAGTTTCCGAACTATTGTCTACTTCTTTTACTTCGTCAATGGAATCAACCACTTCATCAAAAAGTTTAACCCATTTAGAGGCTATAGTCTTACTCCAATCCATTTCGTTAACTACCCACTTATAAGCAGTCTCAACCTTAGCAGCAGCCTCATCTTTATTATTGTAAACATGCACAAGTTTTTTTACCATGTCATCTACATCAGTTAATGGTCGCATAACTTCATTATCATGAGGAATAGTTGTCCATAAACTAGCATTAGTACCACTATTAAATAAATAACCACGTTCATCGGTTATGAACTCAGTCATAGCAGTATTTCTAGGCATAACTACTGATGTTTTAGACGCCATAGCCTCTATCCAAGACAAACCGAATCCCTCTCCGAGGGTAGTACTAACAACCACATCACTAGCATTATACAGCGCATTAACTATTTCTCGTGGATATCCTTGATTAGGCCCAAAGTTCTGTGGAAATATAACATCCTTTGTTATATCCAATCCCATCTGTTTACATACTTCTGGAAGATCCCATCCCTGATCTTGCATAGCCATATGTAAATATAAAAGTGAATCCGGTACCTGTTTTCTAAACTCTTTAAACGCCATTATAGTTCTCGGTATATCTTTTCTCTGTTGATTTCTATTTAAATTAGTAACTATGAATTTGTCAGCTTCAGACTTAAAGTATTCTTTTCTAAAAGCTTCAGCCTCATGTTTTGGTAGTGGAAAAAACTCTTTAGTATTAACACCATGTGGAATAACTAACATGTCTTCTCTACCTGGCAAAGACTTAAGAGATTCCTCTTTACCGAACTCTGAATAAGCTACTAATTTATCAGCGTCAGAAATATTTTCTCCCCATTTTTCTTTTAATATAGAATCTACTGGAAAATACAGTATAGATTTTAAAGGACTCTGTTTAGATGTTTTCAAATGTTTCAAAAGTACTGGCACAAAATCCATAATAAAAGAATCCTGTAAAAGAAATAGAACATCAAAATCCATACGTGGTATCATACTAACAGCTTTCTGTCGTCCATACGGATCTTTCTGCGGGTTAGTACCAGCTGGCCATATTCTGAAAGGAAAATTATGTGGGTCTCCCCAATAGTTAATACCAAATATATCTATATCATACCTCCCAGTATTATATAAACCTTCAAAAATATTACGTGATACTGTACCAAACCCTGTAGCACATGTAGGTGAATCACAATAAGCCAAAACCTTAATTTTTCTTCCTTTTTCCATAAAAATCTCCTTTATTAAATTTAAATTATTACACTCCTAACACAAGCGTATCAAAAATTTCATATATTTTTTCTGATAAATAATCACTATCATAGTCTAATTCTATACCACTATCCGTTGTTACAATAGGAAACTCATAGGAACTAGATACCAGAGGACCATCAGTACTAAAATATCCATCCATTGTTATAATTATTGATTTTCTCATATTCATACCCCCTATTTTTCAATAGTCTTGTATGCCAAAAAAGGTGCTGTAAAACTTTTCTGAGATGAACCTAAAATAAATGCTCTTGATTCTGGATGATCACGTAAATACTCATCAACACTTTTTTTACTAACCTTAGCCATATTAATAAAGTGTTTTTTAGGTACATGTTTAGCAACAGTAGCTACATCATAGTTAGTAATACCATTTTGTCGAATATACACATGTTTATTACCACATCTTAAATCACTACCGTTTCTATCAATCTTACTCATTAAATGGGTTTTAAGTTGCTTTTCATACTCATATAATATTCGTGATTTATTTTTTATACCTACATACTCTTCAACTAACTCTTCGTCACTGTACTCATTTAAGTTTTTCTTAAAAATACTTTTATCCTTTACTAATTCCTTATAAGCCGGGCAGCTATCGTTATAATCACACCAATTACACATATCATTAATCATAGGCACAGCATCTGATTCTTTTAACTTCAACATTTCTTCGTAAACTGCCAATAGATATTTAGCAAAAATCTTACGTTCACTAACTGTTCTGTATGTATATACAGGTTCACCTCGTAAATAATCAAGAGACAATATAATTCTCTTAAAACCAGGATACTTAATACTGGCTATTAAATCATACATAGACAATTGAATATCCGCCTTTAATTCATTTTGAGTCATAAAATATTTAGACGTCTTATAGTCTACAACTAATACAGTTTCTTCATCAAGTTCTACTACTTTATCCATAGCACCTATAACTGTTACACCATCAGGAGTAGTTACATTAAATCTATCCTCAATAGTAACTATTTTACCCATATCAAAATTATCAACTCTTGATAGAACCATTTCTAAACCGTCACCATAAATTGACATATCCTGCAATCCTTCTTTAGCAGCTACTTCTCTATACATATTTTTAATACGTGCTATATCATTAGCAGTAAATTGTTCTTTTTTCATCCATATATCTCCTGCTTTTGCTAATGCCTCGTGTACAGCTATACCTAATTTAAATGATACATTACCTTTACGTGGAAAATGTAATACATAAGAATACCAATATTTAAGTTTACATGTAAGATATGACGACATACGAGTAGCCGACATGTTAAACGACTTAATTACATCATTTTCATTCATAATTTTCTCCTTTAATTTTCTCCCTCTGCTGACAATACCTCATACAAATATAATCCCTGTAATATAGAATCTGTAATATCATTACCAGTATCAAATGTATAATTCTTCAGCTTTGCTTTATATTTATTTTGTACGTAACTAAATACATCTTCCTTGGTTTTTAGTTTATAATGACTTCTAACCGTTTGAGGGCTTATGAACATAGGTTCCTTACCTGTTTCAAAAAAGCACTCTAAATTCAGAACACCTATAAATTGCATCAGTGTTTTCAAAGTCTTTACGTTCTTCAAGTACGTTTCTTCTATGACTATATGATCAGGAAAGTATACCTTAAGTAAAACGTTTGATTCACTCTTGAACCACTGCAACTTTTCCTGTAAGCGGTAACTTCTGGGTGGTACTATTTTACCAAACTCTTTTGGTTTACCGTCAAGTAAAAAAGACCATCCAGTAGATACTGAAGAAACATCAAATGATAGTATTTTACTCATTAAATTTATCAACTTCCCACGAAAAATCACATGAAGTACATTCGTACACACCAGTTTTTACTTGCGCAGCTACAGCACCACACCTAATACATTTATGTATTAACTCTCCCATAGGTGTATCATTACTAATAGCGCCTTCTGATTCAAAGACATTTTCTAGCTCACTTAATAATTCTAATACCTCTTCTTGACTAAATTTACCACCATCAATGTATAAACCATTAGCCTCTCTCCAAGAAAAACCACAACTACATGATACATAATTCACATGAACCATTTCTCCGCATACACATGGTATCTCATCGGTATACATTACGATACCAAAACTATCGCATCCTTGACATCTTAAACTACTTCTATCATCCATATTAGTTCTCCTTAATCATCTGTATTATGTTGCCAACAATTTCTATATCGTCCTCACGTATAACTATAGCTATTGGAATGAAAGCTTGGTCATCCTCTAACTTTGGATATTGAGCGGTAGCAAACAATGCCTTTGATAATGAAGGCATAAATAATACATTACCATTTTCGTCATCAACATAATCCATTATATTAAATTCTCCATCATTTTCGGAGAACATAACGTTGTCAAAATCAGCATACTTACCTCTACGTGGTAAAGTTATGGTGTAATCGTGCTCAAAAACTTTAAAAGCATAATTTCGTGCTGGTAACAACATCATAGTCGGTGTACCAATGACTTTCTTAAACTCTGTGCCCTCTTCTGTGTCCATAATTATCTCCTTTTAATTTATAATACCAATAATTGATTGTAGTTCTTTGCTATTAAGATCCCCTGGATCATGATCAGTGTATGGTAAAAACAAGGGCACAATATTTATCTTACTTTTCATATCAGATAACGCTCTCAGAGTACCATTAACACCAGCCTTATCACCATCAAATAAAACCATAACATTAAACGCTGTACTATATAACAAATGTTGTTGTCCTACAGTAATAGTACTACCCATACACGCAACTACATTTTTATAACCAGCTTTATATAAATTCCAAACTGATTTAAATCCTTCTACAACGATAAGTGTTTTAGAGTTACCCATATATTTTTTTGCTCTAAATAAATTATACAGCACCTTATCTTTATCAAACCCTTCTGTTAGTAAATACTTATAATCGTAATCGGCTTTACCTGTAATATCTCTACAACTATAAGCCATCAGTCTACTATCTTTATCCCTTATTGGAATAACATCTCTTTGAAAACCAAATTTGTCTACATAACCACCACCAATTTCGAATTCATCAAGTATTTCCTTACTAAACCCACCATTTATTTCTTCTTCAAAATATTCAGATCTAAACTTTTTAAAACTTTTTAAGTATATCTCATCGGTAAGTGCTGGTGGTATCTTTTTATTGTCAGATTGTTGTATTACTTCACGCCTATCTTTCTGCCTTTTATACTCTATATAACTATACTCATCGTGTATATTTATCCCTGTTATACTTTCCAAATAATTTACGGCTTCCATAAAAGTCATATTAAGTCTATGCTTAACCAAATCTATAACACCAAACCCAATATCTTCATGACAATGATGTGAAAAGCAAGCCCATCTTTTAGTTTCTTTGTTCATTCTAAATGCGGTTTTATTATCACCACCATGAATAATACATGGTGCTCTTACATCTTTAGATGTAATACTGGTTATCTTAAACCCTAACAAACCCAACAACTGCTCAGCATCTATAGATTCACGTAGTCTATCTAATCTATATGAGAATTCATCTCTAGAAGCTTGAGATATCGTTGTTTTTGTACGATTGTTCGTATTCTGTTTTTGTAGCTCCATTCCCACCACTATCTATTACTCCTTCTTTATCATTATATTCTGAACTATCATAATCTATAAGCTGACGTTTAGATTCATAAACAGTTAAAAGTTTTTTCTTGAATGAAAAACATATACCTTCTGGTGGAGTATGACCACCTCTACGACTTTCTTTAATCCATAATTTATACGTACCATAATCGTTATGAAACGGATTAAACTTATCTTGGATGTCATCTAACTCTGCTGGTGTCCTACGTCTAAAAAAAGATATAACATCTGCATATCTAAGTACTCTATCACTATCAGCGATATCATCCTGTCTATTAACTTGATTAGCAGCCAGCACTGGGATTTGTAACTCACCAGCTAAATCCTTTAGTGCTGTAGTAACATCACCTATTATTTGGTATTCCTTCTTATCGTTAGACGCTCCTTGTGGTGCTTTAATATAATCAAACACCGCTAGTCCTATATCTTCTTTATACTTATATTTTTTATACACCGATATTAATTTATCAACATTATAACCAGGCATATATTCATGAAATAATTTACTACCTTTTATTAACAATGAAGCCTTACATATTCTACTATACTCATCATCAGAATATCCACCATGTTTTATTCTACGCTCCTCTACACCAGATAGCATTGAAATTATTCTAGCTCGCCATTCTTCAAATGACATTTCGGTATCCACATACAACACTGGTTTACGTAAACTATACGCAACATATGAACTAATACATGACAAGAATGTACTTTTACCTTCTTTAGGTCTTGCGCATACAACAGTCAACGTACCTGGTACTAACCCATCAATACGTTTATCTAATATAGGAAAACCACTACTAATACCACAATATTCTATTGAATTTTTTCTTCGTTCCTCAATGTATTCATCCAATCCATCAGCAAGATTTTTAGGTTCTTTGACAAATTTAGACTTCATTGACAAATCCATTAAATCCGCACCAGCTCTATCCATTATATCGGACGATTTTATGTCCTCTTCCTGAGCATTAGTCTCTAATGAGTTACTGTGTTTATTCAAACAACCATGTATTTTATATTTAGTACTGGCGTCTAATGCTTTTTCAATATAATATGGTAGGTTATCATCGCTTACGTCCATATCAATAATAGCATTAACATATTCATACCCACCTATCTGTACTAATATATCATTGTCTTTTGCTTCATTTATAATTAACGGACCATCAAACAGTGACACACCTTTCTTAACTAAAGTACCTAACATAACATATATTAATTTATGTTCAGGTCTTAAAAAATCTTCGCTAGATACCATAGAAGAGATTGAATAGTAATTGTCGACTGATCTAAAACAATAAGACAATAATGCTCTTTCGTATACAGGACGGCAAAATAATTCTTTTGATCTTTCTCCCACCTAAACTCTCCTTTCGTTTCTAACCAACTTAAGTTCGTTTTCACGTCTTGTAAGTTCTCTTTTAAAACTATTAATAAGTTCCAAAAAGTATTTTTCTTTATTTTCAACTAACGTTAATTCTTGTTCATCAGTCTCTATTCCCAGCTCTATCTGTGACAATTCTTGGTGAGCATCTATAACTTTACGACGTTTCTCAGCCTTAGTTTTGGCTTTTATATCCGATCTACTTATATAACTGTCTATCATATTACGCTTCTGCATAAGCGAAACCTTAGTCTTATTTACTTGTGAACCAAAGTATATTAAAAACTGAGACAAACCTATAACATACTGACTAATGGTTATCGATGATGTACTCTCTAAGTTTCTAACATCAAACGAAAAAATCTCTTCCATAATATATGAATTTTTTGGCATTTTTTCCAACATAAGTATATTTGATCTCTTATCTAAATAGTTTTTTGTATCCATTATGATGCTTCCTCATCTTTCAAAACTTCTTCTGGTTTAACTATTTTACCAGTACATAAATAATCTTGCACCACTACGTTACCTTTATTATCAAAAAATTTACAATATTCAGAATAAAATCCTATTTGTTTACATTGAAAAGATCTATTACAATATTTCTTATCACCAATAATAGTACCATCATCTAAAGGAATAAAATCTATACAGTCTTTATCAAGTATATCATCTTTCATATCTTTTATCAATATATCCACTATAACATCTCCCCATTTACTTAATACATTTATTTATTTTATCAATTAATTCGTTAGAGGTAAGTGCTTCATCATAATTAATTATTACTAAACATATATCTTTTTCCTGACAATATTGTATCTTAAGATTATCACGCTTTTTGGAATCTAAAAATCCTTGCTTATCTACATGAAAATGCTTAACATATTCTGAATGCTGTCTACCTTGAATCTCAAATAATAAACTATAGTCCTTTATATAAATATCAAAAAATAACTGCTGACCTTTAAAATTAACATAATGTTCTTTGACTACTTTATTATGTGGAAAAATATTGTAAAGTAATTCATATATATGTTCTGATTGTACACTCATAATATTATATCAACCCTAAAGATGACTTTACTTTATCTCTAAACATATTATATATCTTTTCATCATTAGCAAAAAAATCAATAACATTTCTTTTACCTTGCACTCTATTACCTTCAAATTCAAACCATGCGCCACTTTGATCTATAAATCCAAGATCAATAGATAAATTAACTACTTCAGAGACAAAATTATATCCTTTACCATATATAAGGTCTATTTTAGCAGTACCGTGTGGAGCTGCCAATTTATTTTTTATAACAGCAAAACTACTTTCATGTCCAATAACCACCCCTTCATCATCTATAATTCTGGACGCTTTACTTTCACCGCCTTCTACTTTAATTCTACCAGTAGCATAAAAAGCAAGAGCCTGACCACCAGTCGGCGTTCTACTGTCACCCCATTTACCTATATCATGCCTAATTTGATTAATAAATATTAATAAAGTGTTAGTTCTATTAGCAATAGGTGTTAATTTACTACAAGCTTTACTCATCAAACGAGCTAACAAACCTATATAATTATCACCAATCTCACCATCAGCCATACCTTTTGGTAATAGAGCAGACACACTGTCGATTACCACCACATCAACCTCACCAGTTTTCATAAGTTCTTCTGCTATCTGTAAATTATCATCGCCATTATAAGCTTGAACCATTTTAATTTGATCAGCATCTACACCAACTTGTTCACCCATACGCCTAACTAACTTAGGATCAAGTGCGTGTTCAGCATCTATATATACAACCATAAGATTTCTAAGTAAGGCTTGCATAATGGTACTAAGTGCTAATGTAGATTTACCACTACTATTAGGACCAAAAATCTCATACAAACGACCACGAGCAAAACCACCTATACCTGTAGCAGCATCAAACGATAAGCAACCACTAGATATAGAATCGATAACCAAATCAGCATGCTCACCTAAAACACTAATCACACCTTTACCGTATTTTTTCTCTATAGCTTTTTCAGCAATTGTCAATATACTATGTTCAGCTGGTTCAACCTTTTCTTTCTTTTTAGCCATTATTATCCCCCATCTTTAGTAATAGATTATCTAAATTATTTGATACATCATCGGCATTTACTTCACATTCATTTTCTAGTAAATCAGCCTTTTTATAAATTTCATTTTCCAACAATTCACACCTACATTTGTTTAATAGTTCTACTGCTTTAGATGTTATCCAAGATAATTTACCCTGACCTAGTATACCTATATCAGTTATAGGATATTTAAAATTAAAATCAGACTCATTATCAAATAACATATTAATTATATCTACACATTGTTGTATAGCAGTAAACTTATTAGTACCATCCATCTGTGATTCAATGAATCTACTAATAAGTTGCATATCAAACTTTATATTAGGTAAACGTACTCTCAGTCGATGTGGATATTTAGAATCTAACTTCATATAAAAATAGTCACGTAACTGCTTGGCATTAGTTATATCTTTATTAACTATTAAAGGATCTATTATCCTATAACCAACTTTTATTAATATTTCTTTAGCCGCATCTATACGTGCTTTTTCTATTGATTTATTATTAGAAAACATGTCTAACTGCTTTGTCACTATTATCTTAACCTCAATAACATTAATAAAGATGCATAATCAGGATTATCTTTAGCTCTAAAGCTAATAGAACCAACGTTATCTGTAAAACAAATCTCTATGTACTCTCCTATAAAATCAGACACAATTTGTAATAAAAACGTACCATTCAGATCGATGTTTAATTCATGTTCGAACTCATCATCAAATTCATGTACTACCTCTATCCTACTATTTTTTAAAGTAAGTGTATTACCACTAAAATTCATAGTCAACCTATGGTTGTCTTCCGCGTCTAGTACACTTATTGCTGCAGATATACTATCTACTAAATCAAATCTAGGTATAGAAAGTGTTTTTTCATATGACTGTAATGCCTCAATGTAATTAGGGTACGGTTCGTTTAACACTAGACCACCACTTAAATACACATCATTACACTTAACGTACATATGACGATCTTCAAACTTAATAAAAACCTGCGAATTATGATCTAATGCCATCTTCATAGCCAAAGCCATTGAATACTTCAACACATGTGCTGATTGTTTTATATCAGCAACAACGTCCAACTTAGCCTCAGCAAGTTTTATGCCATTTGTTCCAGTAAACACAATCTTATTGTCATCGATAGATAAATACATACCAGCTACCGCTTCTCTAATTTCATTTGGATCAACACAATGTAAAATCTTATTCAAACCTTCGAGTATAATATCACTATTGATGATTAACTCGGCATCTTCAAATTCTTTAATAGGTGGCAACGAATTAGTGTCATAACTTTTAAATTTTAAAGTTTTATAAGCAGGTTTACCTGACTTAAAACTGGTCTTAGACTTTATAACCCATTCCGTATTAACTACTTGTTCACTTTTTTCATCTAATATATCTTTAGATAAAATATTAAATTTTTCTGTACCAACACCATTATTTATTGGAACAAACTTTGCGATATAACCACTAATATCTCTTAACTGTAACAACACTTTACCTTTTTCTGCAACATCACAGTCTTTATTAGTAATCAATAGACCAACAGACCCACTATTTCCAGAAAACCTTACCTCATCATCTAACGCTTCAATCATCATCATACTTGTAACATCATCCGTTGCTACTTTAAGTATATAACTCATTTTTCTTACTACATTTTGAAATGCATCTACAGGTATTGTAAAATTCATATCACTTAATCTCCTCTTGTTTTTCTTTAATCATCTTATCCCATCTAGTATGTGGCCAACTACTTATACCATTATTATAACCACACCCACATTTCGATATATATGCACCACAATCTAAACAACGATATTCTGACCAAGTACAATACGGCGACTCACATAAACCACCATCAATATAGTCTGTATCAATATTATCGTGTTTACATTCAACTACTTTATTCCAACGTTCATTCATTACAGCATTACCTTCCCGGTCCTTAATTCTGTTTCTGAAATTTCCACTTTAGTATTTAAAATATAATTCATACCCATGCCCAATTCTTCCTTTGTTTTATTTTACTTACAACATCACGAGAAACACTAAACATTTCTCCTATATGTTGCCTAAGTTAGATACTTGATATCCTTCAAATTTTGGTATATCTTTCCAAATTTCATCCATTGCTACATGTCCTCAATTTGGCAAGTTCCCAAATATAATCATAAAGATGTAAACCTTTGCTTGAGGCAATAATCTCCCCATCATCTACCCCTATTTCCGCTGACATATATTCCTTAAGTAATTGAATAGCCCCAAGATTAGCAGGTAGTCCCGA
>Ga0307378_10001805_pt1 | contig 33975 bp, 19 predicted proteins | sample UN1MG_FD_202238 | JGI IMG/M metagenome (GOLD analysis project Ga0307378, IMG submission 202238) | Soil microbial communities from Risofladan, Vaasa, Finland - UN-1 | ecosystem: Environmental > Terrestrial > Soil > Coastal area > Acid sulfate soil | place: Finland: Risofladan, Vaasa | collected... | reverse complement strand
TCGCCGCCACCGTCGCTGGATCCTAATAAGTCAATAACCTGCACGGCAACCTACAGCGTGACACAGAATGATATCAATAAGGGGCTGCCCCTGATCAACACCGCTACAGCCGATTCCGACCAGACCGGACCGGTGACCTCCCAAGCGAAAGTAACGATCAAACAAAATCCAGCGATGACTATCATGAAGAGTGCGGACCCAACCGAGGTAGATCAGGCAGGTCAGAAGGTGACCTACACGTACACGGTAAAAAACACTGGCAACGTGACACTGACAGGCATCACGATGAAAGACGACCCGGACATCAAGAACGATTGTCCGCTGTCGCCGCCACCGTCGCTGGATCCTAATAAGTCAATAACCTGCACGGCAACTTACATCGTATTACAGAAAGATATCGATAATGGTCTACCCCTGATCAACACCGCTACAGCCGATTCCGACCAGACCGGACCGGAGACCTCCCAAGCGGAAGTCACGATCAAACAAAATCCAGCGATTACTATCGTGAAGAGTCCTACTAATCAGACCATAGCCAGTGGGTCAGAGGTCGAATTTTCCATCACGGTTGAAAATACCGGCAATGTCACTTTGAATGTAACCGTGTCAGATCCCCTTGCACCGGACTGTGAGAAGAATTTTCCGAGTCTTGCCCCCAACGCAGTTGAAACTTACACCTGCACAGGAGCCAATGTGACCAAAGGCTTTACAAATGTGTCCACTGCTACCGGTATAACACCAGGGGGAAGTACGGTAACCGCTACGAGCAGTGCTGAAGTTAAGGTGGCAGGTATTGCACTTAAAAAATATTTCTCTGTCGATTGTAAAAGGACCTGGCTTGAGGCAAGTGAACCTCCAGGGCCTACAGTGAAAGCTAAATGTTGTAAATTAGTCTATTTTAAATACGAGGTAACAAATATAGGGGAAGTTCCGCTTTCTGACATTACCTTAGTAGATACGGATTATGATTTAACTGGATGTGATCTGAAAACTTCCCTTGAACCTGGTGAATCTTCCGAGTGCATTATAGGACCCAAAAAGGTAGAAAAGGGCCAACATACAAACACTGCTACGGCTAGTGGCAAGTACGAGAATGTTACTTCCACTGACATGGACAGTGCCAATTATGTTGGTCGTCGATGGTGTCGGTGCTGGTGCGGCGGTGCAACGAATACTTCACCTTTACCGTGCTTCCTCGGAAATAAAAATCGAGAACCGAGGCAGATAGGATGGAAAGGCTTCGGAGAGCAAACTCCTTAGAGAATAGTTGCAGGACAAAAGAAGGCTTCTTGGAAGAAACCCTTTTGAAAAAGGGTTTCTTCCAAACCATCTTCCTAAAACTTTTAATATCTTACCGCAACTTAATTTCTGGAAATCTATACAAGATCTAAAATGGGAGAATAGAGAATGCGAAAAAAATTAGCGTTACGTATAATGGCCCTACTCGCCATTTGCGCTATGATTCTACCTGCCATCCAGGCAGGGGCATATGTTCCAGGTGGTACCTTAGACTCCACAACTATTCCCAAATATACGACGCCGCTGCTAATCCCGCCGCAAATGCCTATGACGTCATCTACCGTTGACTATGACTACTATGAGATCGCCGTAAGACAGTTCCAGCAACAGATCTTGCCTGTCACTGGATTCGGGCCATCAGGAACCAACCCCTATCCAATGTCTACTGTATGGAGCTATGGCTCAGTCCAGTTTCCTGGTACAGTCCCCCAAGGAGGAACCTTCAATTACCCTGCCTTCACGATCGAAGCCCAATGGAATAGAGCGACCAGGGTTAAATGGATCAATGGCCTGATCGATGACGCTGGTAACTACCTGCCACACTTATTTGCGGTAGACCAGACCCTCCACTGGGCGAACCCGCCTGGAGGAACGGCTGGCCGTGATATGGCAGGGACGGACCCAAATCCATATACTGGACCGGTGCCCATAGTTACCCATGTACACGGTGCACACACCACGGATGAAAGTGACGGGTATCCTGAAGCCTGGTATCTGCCTGTAGCCAACAATATCCCTTCCGGGTATGCTACGGTAGGCAGTGCCTATGATGTATACAAATCCAAAGCCGAGGTGGCAGGCCGGATTTGGGAACCGGGATCGGCAGTTTTTGAGTATCCCAATAACCAGAGCGCTACCACCCTGTGGTACCACGACCACACGCTGGGAATGACACGCCTGAACGTGTATGCCGGACCTGCCGGTTTCTACCTGCTCCGCGGCGGACCCGATGACCTGCCGCCAGGCCCCCTTCCCGGACCCGCGCCCAAGGTTGGCGATGCACCGGGAACTCATTACTACGAAATACCTATCGTGGTTCAGGACCGCTCTTTCAACCTTGATGGTTCTTTGTTCTTTCCGAAGGACCGGGCCTTTTTCGAAGGGTTAACTCCTCCTGAACTCCAGATTCCCTTTATTCCAGGCACTACATTGGGTGGACAGCCGAGCGATGTGTCCCCAATATGGAATCCTGAGTTCTTTGGTAACACCATGGTGGTTAATGGCAATTCCTGGCCTAATCTTCAGGTCGAGCAAAGGCGTTATCGCTTTCGCTTTCTCAATGGCTGTAATGCCCGCACCCTTATCCTGAGAATGGATAACGGGGGAACATTCTGGCAGATCGGTGCTGATGGCGGCTTCCTGCCGGCTCCGGTAGAACTGTCTCAGTTGCTGATAGCTCCGGCAGAACGAGCCGATGTTATTATTGACTTCACCAATGTTCCCCTGGGAACTAATATCATCCTTGAAAACATAGGGCCTGACTCCCCCTTCGCCGGGGGCATACCTGGCGTTGACTTCCCGGTTTCAGATCCCCTGACCACAGGCAAAGTGATGCAGTTCCAGGTAGTTCCTATCACTTCTCCAGATACCAGCACTCCACCGGCCAGCCTCGTCCTGCCGCCATTCACGCCACTTGGACCAGCAACCTCGACTTTATATCTTTCTCTCAATGAACTGGAATCAGCCACTGTGTGGGTAATTCAAGACCCTGTTACCGGCGTGATTACTGAAGTTCCAGCCAATACCCCGGGCGCGTTTCTCTTTGGTCCCATACAAGCATTACTAGGCACCTATGACCCTGCCACAGGGGTACCAACTCCCCTTCATTGGATGGCTCCAATTACTGAAATGCCCATGCTGGATGAAACCCAGGTATGGGAAATCAAGAACTTCACTATGGATGCCCACCCTATACACGTCCATCTGGTACAGTTCCAGGTAGTTGACCGTGTGAGTGCTTCCGGGATTACCCGTCCCCCGGAACCCTGGGAAACCGGTTACATTGACACGGTAATCGCCTATCCGGGTGAAATCACCAGGATCAAGGCCAAGTTCACTATCGCCGGTCTCTATGTCTGGCACTGCCATATCATTGACCACGAAGACAACGAGATGATGCGGCCGTATATGGTCTATGAGGGGCCGATAGTAAATGCCGGACCAGACGCTATTATCAACGAAGGGGAAACCTTCACCAGATCCGGCTCATTCAGCGCTCCGGGTGTTGGTCCCTGGACAGCCACTGTTGACTATGGCGATGGCTCAGGAGTTCAGCCGCTTGCAATTACAGGTGTTACCTTCGTTCTCAACCATACCTATACCGACAATGGGGTATTTATCGTCACGGTAACCGTTAACGACTCATTTGAAGGAACAGGCAGTGATTCAGTGCAGGTTACCGTAAAAAATGTAGCACCATCAGTTGTCTGTGGCCCTGACCAAACTATTCTTGCTGGCGAAACTGCATCGGTAACTGCCACCTTTACAGACCCTGGTGTCTCTGATACACACACTGCCACTATCGACTGGGGTGATGGAACAACAGAAAGCGGGACTGTTACCGAGGAGGGTGGATCAGGCACCGTGACCGGTAGTCATACCTATTTGGTTCCAGGCAACTATATAGTAAAGATAACCGTATATGACAATGCCGGGGAACTCGGTAATTGCAACCTGACAGTTACCGTTAACTATCCAGCAATGACTATCGTGAAGAGTGCGAACCCAACCGTGGTGGATCATGCAGGTCAGATGGTGACCTACACGTACACGGTAACAAACACTGACGGCGTGCCCCTGACCGGCATCACGATCGTAGACGACCTGTTAGGCCCTATCACAGGCTGTTCGACGAGCCTGCCTAACCATAATGATTCAACAACCTGCACGGCGACTTACACCGTAAAACAGGAAGATATAGATAATGGTTTGCCCCGGATCAACACCGTTACAGCCGATTCCGAACAGACTGAACCGGTGACCGCCCAAGCGGAAGTCACGATCATCCAAAATCCAAAGTTATCTATCGTTAAGACTCCGTCCAATCCGACCATAGCCAGTGGAGCAGACGCAGAATTTACCATCACGGTTGAAAATACCGGCAATGTCACTTTGGATGTAACGGTGTCTGATCCCCTTGCTTCGGGCTGTAAAAAAGTCTTCCCAAGTCTTGCCCCCAAAGCAGTAGAGACTTACACGTGCACAGTACCCAATGTGACCAAAGGCTTCACAAATGTGACCACAGCTACCGGTAAAACACCAGGGGGAAGTACGATAACCGCTACAGGCATGGCTGATGTTAAGGTGGCAGGTATTGCACTCAAAAAATATTTTTCTGTCGATTGTAAAAAGACCTGGCTTGAGGCAAGTGAACCTCCTGGGCCTACCGTAAAAGCTAAATGTTGTAAATTAGTCTATTTTAAATACGAGGTTACAAATACAGGGGATGTTCCTCTCTCTGGCATTACCTTGGTAGATACAGATTTTGATTTAAGTGGATGTGATCTGAAAACTTCCCTTGAACCTGGTGAATCTTCCGAGTGCATTATAGGACCCCAAAAGGTAGAAAAGGGCCAGCATACAAACACTGCTACGGCTAGTGGCAGTTACCAGGAGGTTACTTCCAGTGACACGGACAGTGCCAATTATTATGGCCGTCGATGGTGTCAGTGCTGGTGCAACAGTGGAACGAATACTTCACCTTTACCGTGCTTACTCGGAAATAAAAATCGAGAACCAAGGCAAATAGGAAGGAAAGGCTTCGGAGAGCAAACTCCTTAGAGAAGGGTACGGAATTCTTCGTCTGAGTACAGACATCATTCGAGTACAAACCGCTATCATTACGCGGCCAGTTTCTCTGTACTCCTGATGCAGAATATGCAGGGAGGGCTCATAGATCCCCCCTGCATATTCCTTTTTGATCTTATCTGGCAGCATATTTATCGCGGCTTGTACTTTAGAGCCCAAAAGTATTAGACGGTAAATAATGAGAACCGCGACAAATGGCCTTAGTGCTCGATAGTTGCAAGCGATTTTTCCCCAGCGTGTACGTAACTTTCGCATATTATTGAGCCAGGAAATGATTCTTTCCACTTTCCAACGGCTGCAGGATAGACTGCTTCACCGATACCGATAACAGTGGCCTTTTCTCCACGGCGTTTGGTATGGAGAATGTAGCCTTGAGCCTGTAAAAATTTATCGGATAGCCTCCTAGTGTATAGATCCATATAAAAGTTCACCCAAGAGCGAATAACTTTAACGTAGTTTTAGTGCAGTATTATGAATAAATTGTTCGATAGATATGAATATCTAATCAGCTCATACGTGATAGCTAACACGGTGGCGGTTGTCATTTCGAACGAATGTGAGAAATCTTACTTTATCAGGAAGTAGAGATGTCTTGTATATGAAGATTTCTTGTTCAGCTTAAACTGAAAAGGTAAATGTCTGCCGCCAATGGGTGTATTACCTAACAAGTATGAGCATTTACCCTTTATGCGGTTATTTTTAACAACAGGAGGAGATTATGACACCTTTGCTGCAGGGGAGCACGAATTTTTTAAAAAATGGAAGCATATTTAGCCGTCGCAGACGCAGCGGCCCTCATGTTGGTCATGAGGGTCATATGGGGCTATGGTCTTTGGCGTTCTTTGTGGTTTTATCGATGTTCGTAACACTCTTTACCGGTGTCAAAACGGTTTCCGCAGGTGATGTCTATGAAAACAACGAGTCCATCGGCTGTACAAATAATGAGGACTGCTCAGACATTGGAGAAGCATCCGTCAACGCTTCTGTTGGCGCGATACTGCCCAACCAAAAGTGCATGCAGCAAATCTATAGTCTATACGGGCAGGGTGGTGGCCTGGTTTGCACGGCTAATGATATCCAACTAGCTACGGTCAGTAATGTCACTATCATTGACCCTTGCCTGTATCCAGGGGACACTGCTGTCATCAGTTTGACTGCCGGGTTTGTGCTAACTGCCCAGGCGCGTTATGACCTTGGTGTTTACATAGCACAGGATGGGGGCAATGCCTTGACAGGCACGTGCGCGATCTCTACCTTTCCCTATATTCCTAACCCGCCCTACCTCGACCTGGATGGTACCACCAATACGGGCACTTTTTGTGGTGGCACTCCCTCCGGGCAGCCCTGCACAACAACTTCCCAATGCCCGACAGGCCAGACCTGCAGCACGGTGGGACCAGGAATCCAGGATCTGTGCGGTGACATCGACTCCACTCACACACCCCTTTCCCTTGCCTTGGAGAACATCACCGTTCAGTGCATCGATAACAACGGCGACGGGAATTTGGACCTCAATGCCTGCATGAGCTGGCGGCAATCAGGGGCGAACGAGCTTTGTGTAACCCCGTTGAATGCATTCCCTGGTGCGCCGTCCAAGTGCAACTGCCAGCCTGTACCGGGCGTCCCCGTGCCGGTACCTGGGCAGATCGTTGTCCAGAAGGCGACCTTAGATACCAACGGGAACCCGTTTCTCGATAACACGACGCAGTTCGGCTTTTCCATAACCGGCCCGGACAGCAAACTTCCCGATAATTTTACGATCGTCGGGACAAGTCCTCCAAACCTTACCCATACAAGTCCCGGTCTCTATGCTCCCGCGCCTCCCGCGCCTCCAGCCGCCTATTCAGTGACGGAAACCGGCATCCCCTCGGGCTGGGCACTCGTACCCGGTTCCTGCAATTGCGTAAGCAACCAGGGCAAACCCAACCAAAACCCGGCTACGGGCAATGTCAGTATACATCCGGGCGAGACGTTAACCTGTACCTTTACGAACATGGTGGTTCCCAATCCCAAGTTGACTCTTAAAAAGAGTTCGACCACAACCCAGGTGACGGCAGCGGGTCAGATAGTGCTCTACGGTTACCTGATAACAAATGCAGGCAACCAGACCCTGACCGGTATCACGGTCACCGATAGTCTGGGCATCACCGTCAATTGTACGGTAACGACGCTGAATCCCGGTGAGTCAACGACCTGCAGGGCAAGCTACACCGTGACCCAGGCAGATATTAATGCTGGGGGAAACCTGACCAACACAGCTACAGCCACTTCCACACAAACCGCTCCGGTGACCGATCAGTTACAAATCCCAATTATCCAAAATCCAAAGTTATCTCTCACGAAAAGTTCAACCACAACCCAGGTGACGGCAGCGGGTCAGGTGGTGAATTATAATTATGCGGTAACAAACACAGGCAACATACCCCTGACCGGTATCACGGTCACCGACAGTCTTGGCATCACGGTCAGTTGTTTGAAGACGACGTTGAATCCTGCGGAGTCAACGACCTGCACGGCAAGCTACACCGTGACGCAGGCCAATATGAATGCTGGCGGGAATCTGACCAATACCGCTACAGCCGCTTCCAACCAGACCGCTCCGGTGACCGCTCAATTGCAAATCCCGATCGTCCAAAATCCAAAGTTGTCTATTAAGAAAAGTTCGACCACAACCCAGATAACAACAGCGGGTCAATTGGTAAATTATAATTACCTGGTAACAAACTCAGGCAACGTTATCCTGACCGGTATCACGGTCATCGACAGTCTGGGCATCACGGTCAATTGCGTAAAGACGACATTGAACCCTGGTGAGTCAACGACCTGCACGGCAAGCTATACCGTGACGCAGGCCGATATTAATGCTGGCGGGTACCTGACTAACATTGGTACAGCAGATTCGGATCAGACCGCTCCGGTGACCAATCAGTTGGAAATCCCGATCAATCAAAATCCACAGTTGTCTATTCAGAAGAGTTCGACCACAGCCGAGGTAACAACAGCAGGACAAGTGGTGAACTATAATTACCTGGTAACAAACCAAGGTAACACACCCCTGACAAATATCACGGTCACCGACAGTCTCCTTATCACGGTCAGTTGTATAAAGACGACGTTGAATCCCGGTGAATCAACGACCTGTACGGCAAGCTACACCGTAAAGCAGTCTGATATCGATGCTGGCGGGAACCTGACCAACACAGCTACAGCCGATTCCGATCAGACCAATCCGGTAAGCGTTGTATTGGAAATTCCGATCGTCAAAAATCCAACGTTATCTATCGTTAAGAGTTCGACCACAACCCAGATTACAGCAGTGGGGCAGGTGGTGAATTATAATTACCTGCTAACAAACCAAGGTAATATAACCCTGACCGGTATCACGGTCAGTGACAGTCTGGGCATCACGGTCAGTTGCATAAAGACGACGTTGACCCCTGGTGAATCGACGACCTGCACGGCAAGCTACACCGTAAAGCAGTCTGATATCAATACTGGCGGGAACCTGACCAACACAGCTACAGCCACATCCGATCATACCGGTCCGGTCTATGCCCAGTTGCAAATCCCGATCGTCAAGAATCCACAGTTATCTCTCAAGAAAAGTGCCAACGCAACCCAGGTGACAGCAGCGGGTGAGATAATATTCTACAACTACCTGGTAACAAACCAAGGTAATGTGACCCTGACCGGCATCGCGGTCAGTGACAGTCTGGGCATCACGGTCAATTGTTCGATAACGACGCTGAATCCTGGTGAGTCAACGACATGCAAGTCAAGCTATACCGTAAAGCAGTCTGATATTAATGCCGGTGGGAGCCTGAACAACATCGCTACAGCCGGTTCCGATCAGACCGCTCCGGTGACCGATCAGTTGCAAATCCCCATAGTCCAAAATCCACAGTTGTCTCTCAAGAAGAGTTCGACCACAGCCCAGGTGACAACAGCAGGGCAGATTGTCGATTATCAGTACCTGCTAACAAACGGAGGCAACGTGACCCTGACTGGTACCACGGTCAGTGACAGCCTTGGCATCACGGTCAGTTGTGTAAAGACGACGTTGAACCCTGGCGAATCGACGACCTGTACGGCAAGCTACACCGTAAAGCAGTCGGACATCGATGCTGGCGGGAACCTGACCGACACAGCTACAGCCGATTCGGATCAGACAGCTCCGGTAACCGATCAGTTGCAAATTCCGATTGTCCCCAATCCAACGCTGTCTATTGTCAAAAGTTCGACTACAACCCAGATAACCGTAGCAGGTCAGGTGGTAAATTATGATTACCTGGTAACAAATGGAGGCACCGTGACCCTGACAGGTATCACGGTCACCGACACTCTTGGCATTACGGTCAGTTGTGTGAAGACGACCTTGGCTCCCGGCGAGTCAACGACCTGCACGGCAAGCTACACGGTGACACAAGCAAATATTGATGCTGGCGGGAACCTGACCAACACCGCTGCGGCCTATTCCGATCAGACTGATCATGTCCATGCCAATCTGTCAATCCCGATTGTCCAAAATCCAGCGATATCTCTCAAAAAGAGTTCGACTACAACCCAGGTGACAACAGTCGGTCAGGTGGTCAATTATGAGTACCTGGTAAAGAATGAAGGCAATGTGACTCTGACCGGTGTTACGGTCTGCGACTGTCGCCTCATCCCGGTCAGTTGTAGTATGACAACGCTGAACCCTGGTGAGTCAATGACCTGTACAGCAAGCTACACCGTGACGCAGGCCGATATTAATGCTGGCGGGTATCTGACTAATCAATCGAGAGCCGATTCCGATCAGACCGAAGCGGTGACCGATATCTTGCAAATCCCGATTGTCAATAACCCTGGGCTGTCTATCGTAAAGAGTTCGACCACAACCCAGGTGACAGCAGCGGGTCAGCTCGTGAACTATAATTACCTGGTTGCAAATTCCGGCAACGTGAGTCTGACCGGTATCACGGTCAGCGACAGTCTGGGCATCACGGTCGGTTGTTTGCAGACGACGCTGAATCCTGGCGAATCTACGACCTGCACGGCAAGCTACACCGTCAAGCAGTCTGATATTAACGCAGGTGGGAACCTGACCAATACCGCTACAGCCGATTCCGATCAGACCGCTCCGGTGACCACTCAGTTACAAATCCCGATCATCCAAAATCCACAGTTATCTCTCAATAAGAGTGCGGGCATAACCCAGGTGACGGCGGCAGGGGAGATAGTGTTCTACAATTACCTGGTCAAAAACGAAGGCAACGTGATCCTGACAGGCATTACGGTCAGCGACAGTATGGGCATCACGGTCAATTGTTCACAGACGACGCTGAACCCTGGTGAATCAATGACCTGCAGGGCAAGCTACACCGTAAAGCAGTCTGATATGAATGCTGGCGGGAGCCTGACCAACACAGCTACAGCCGATTCCGATCAGACCGGTCCGGTGACCGATCAGTTGCAAATCCCGATCGTCCAAAATCCACAAATATCTCTCCAGAAGAGTTCGACCACAGCCGATGTGACAACAGCAGGGCAGGTTGTCGATTATCAGTACCTGGTAAAAAATTCCGGCAACGTGACCCTGACCGGTATCACGGTCAGTGACAGTCTTGGCATCACGGTCAGTTGTGTGAAGACGACATTGAATCCTGGCGAATCGACGACCTGTACGGCAAGCTACACGGTAACGCAGGCTGATATCGATGCTGGCGGGTACCTGATCAACACAGCTACAGCCGATTCCGACCAGACACCTCCGGTGACCGATCAGTTGCAAATTCCGATTGTCCCCAATCCAACGCTGTCTATTGTCAAAAGTTCGGCTACAACCCAGGTGACAGCGGCAGGTCAGGTAGTAATCTATAATTACCTGGTAACAAATGGAGGCAACGCGACCCTGACAGGTGTCACGGTCAGCGACAGCCTTGGCATCACGGTCAGTTGTGTGAAGACGACATTGGCTCCCGGCGAATCAACGACCTGTACGGCAACCTACACGGTGACACAAGCAAATATTGATGCTGGCGGGAACCTGACCAACACCGCTGCAGCCGATTCCGATCAGACCAATCCGGTCCATGCCAAGCTGTCAATCCCGATTGTCCAAAATCCAGCGATATCTCTCGTGAAGAGTTCGACCATAACCCAAGTGACAGCAGCGGGCCAGGTAGTTAACTATAATTACCTGGTAACAAATGAAGGCAATGTGACTCTGACAGGTGTTACGGTCTGCGACTGTCGGCTTATCCCGGTCAGTTGCGGGATGACAACGCTTATACCTGGTGAGTCAATGATCTGCACATCAAGCTACACCGTGACACAGGCCGATATTAATGCTGGCGGGTATCTGACCAACCAATCGAGAGCCGATTCCGATCAGACCGAAGCGGTGATCGCTCAGTTGCAAATCCCGATCATCCAAAATTCACAGTTATCTATCAACAAAAGTTCGACCACAACCCAGGTGACAGCAGCAGGTCAGGTGGTGAACTATACTTACCTGCTCATAAACGAAGGGACCGAGACACTGACCGGTATCACGGTCAGCGACAGCCTGCTTATACCGGTCAGTTGCCTGAAGACGACGTTGAATCCGGGCGAATCGACGACCTGTACTGCAAGCTACACGGTAACGCAGGCTGATATCGATGCTGGCGGGAACCTGACCAACACCGCTGCAGCCGATTCCGATCAGATCGGCCCGGTGACCACTCAGTTGCAAATCCCGATTAACCAGAGTCCGAAGTTATCTGTCAATAAAAGTTCGGCTACAACCCAGGTGACGGCGGCAGGTCAGGTAGTGAATTATAATTACCTGATCACAAACCAAGGTAATGTGATTCTGACCGGTATCACGGTCAGCGACAGTCTGCTTATCCCGGTCAGTTGTGTTAAGACAACGCTGAATCCGGGTGAGTCAACGACCTGCACGGCAAGCTACACGGTGACGCAGGCTGATATTGATGCCGGTGGATACTTGACCGACACAGCTACGGCCAGCTCCAACCAGACCGGTTCAGTGACCAGTCAGTTACAAATCCCGATTATCCCGAATCCAACGCTATCTATGGTGAAAAGTTCGACTACAACCCAGGTGACAGCGGCGGGTCAGGTGGTGAACTATGATTACCTGTTAAAAAATGAAGGCAACGAGATCCTGACAGGTATTACGGTCAGCGACAGCCTGCTCATACCGGTTACTTGTGTGAAGACGACGTTGAATCCGGGTGAGTCAACGACCTGCACGGCAAGCTACACGGTGACGCAGGCAGATATTGATGCTGGTGGGGTCTTGAGCAACACAGCTACAGCCGATTCCGACCAGACCGTTCCGGTCCATGCACGGGTGGAAATCCCGATCATCCAAAATCCAACGATATCTATCAAGAAGAGTTCTACCACAACTCAGGTGACAGCAGCAGGTCAGGTAATAAACTATGAGTACCTGGTAACAAACGAAGGCAATGTGACACTGACAGGGGTTACGGTCTGTGACTGTCGGCTTATACCGGTCAGTTGCGGGATGACAACCTTGAGTCCTGGTCAGTCAATGATCTGTACGTCAAGCTACACCGTGACGCAGGCAGATATGAATGCTGGCGGGTATCTCTCCAACAAGTCTAAAGTCGATTCCGACCAGACCGGGCCAGTGATCGATGAGATGCAAATCCCGATCGTCCAAAACTTAAAGTTAACTATCAAGAAGAGTTCGACCACAGCTCAGGTGACAGCAGCGGGTCAGATAGTAAACTACTCTTACCTGGTAACAAACGAAGGCAATGTTGCACTGACAAATATCACGGTCAGCGACAGTCTGCTCATCCCGGTCATGTGTGAGAAGACAACGCTGTGTCCTGGTACGTCAATGACCTGCATGGCGAGCTACACGGTGACACAAGCAGATATCGATGCCGGAATGTACCTGACCAACATTGCTACAGCCGTTTCTGACCAGACCGGTGCTGTGACCGATCAATTGGATATCCCAATCATCCAAGATCCAAAGCTAACTATCAATAAGAATCCTGCCACTCAGAGCGTAAACATTGGGGCAGATGCCGAATTTTTCATTACGGTTAAAAATACCGGCAATGTCACCTTGACTGATGTAACCATGTCTGATCCCCTCGCTCCGGACTGTGAGAAAACTTTTCCGAGTCTTGCCCCGTATGCAGTTGAAACTTACACCTGCACAGTACCCAATGTGACCCAAGGCTTTACTAATGTGTCCACAGCTACTGGTATAACACCAGGGGGAAGCACGGTAACTGCTACAGGCACGGCTGTGGTTAAATTGACAGCAGGTATTGCAGTCAAAAAATATTTCTCCGTTGATTGTAAAAGGACCTGGATTGAGGCAAGTGAACCTCCCGGGCCTACGGTGAAAGCAAAGTGTTATAAATTAGCCTATTTTAAATACAAGGTCACAAATATAGGGGGTGTCCCTCTTTATGACGTTACCTTAGTAGATACGGATTATAATTTAAGCAGATGTGATCTGAAAGATACTCTTGAACCTGGGGAATCTTCCGAATGCATTATCGGACCCAAAAGGATAGATGTGGGCCAGCATACAAACACTGCTACTGCTACTGGCAAATACCAGGAAGTTACTATCAGTGATACGGATAGTGCCAATTATGTCGGTAAACGATGTTGTTGGCGCTGGTGCAGCAGTGACACGAATCCTTCACCTTTCCAGGGCGTTCTCGGAAATAGAAATCGAGAACCGAGACAAGGCGTTCTTGGAAATAGAAATCAAGAACCGAGACAAGGCGTTCTCGGAAATAGAGATCGAGAACCGGGACAAATAGGATGGCAAGGCTACACAGAGCAACCTTTTTAGAGAAGGGGGGAGAATTCTTCATCTGAGTACAGATATCATTTGAGTACAAACCGCTATCATTACGCGGCCAGTTTTTCTGTGCTCCTGATGCAGAATATGCAGGGGTGGGGCTTATAGCTCATATGCCATATGCATCAAGCTAACTAATTTTGTGACTGTTACTGGCTAGCACAGGCCGCTGTGGTTAGACCTTGCGGCGGCATGACGCCGCAAAGGAAAGCGTTATCGTGCCACCGCACTCCAAAATGGTTAGCCGGAAATTATACCGGAGACCGCAACAGGACGCATATTTGCAGTGATCCAGACCTTAGCTTGATGCATATGGGCTTATAGCTCCCCCCTGCATATTTTTTTGATTTTAGTTAAAGCAGGCAAGCATTTCATATAACATGCATCCTTTAACGTACCTCCTGCGTGGAGAAAATTTTTCCGCTACAGCGGTTATGATGCCTTCCGTAACTTTTTTTTTGCTTCCATGTATGTGCGAAGTACAGCATTCATCCGGGTCTGATATCCGTCCCCCTGCGCCTTAAACCATGAGAGTATATCCGCATCCAAACGGATAGTTATCGTCTGCTTTGGCTTGGGCATTCTTATCTGAGCATTAGCAAAGAACTCATCATCCAATGGCGGAATATCAGATGTGTCGATATCTTCATCGGACATAGCATCAAACCGATCCCAGTCAGTTTTTGATTTCCTCTTCAAACTTTTTTCGCTCATGTTTTTGTGCCTTCCTCAGTGAAATAATTCTTATGGTTTCTCCTTTGTCCCTCTCGGTGAATATGATCACAACAATCCTGCCTTTGATTGTCCCGATCCCTACCCAGCGGTCTTCCTCATAGTCTTTCCGGGTGTCCAGGTAAATCAGCATAGGGCCATTAAAGACTTCGGGAGCATCAATAAAATCAAGGCGATGTTTACAAATGTTAATCTTGTTCTTCTCCTCATCCCATTCAAACTCCATAGTATGATTGTATTTACTTTTTGTAAATATGTCAAGGAGTGATGAAAAATATCAGAAGCTATACATCTTTTTCAATAACTACTCAGGCAGGCACAGTGGGGCAAAGGCACAGAGTCGAAATAACGAAGTTCCCAGGTTCAACGCATTCACCTGTCCTCTGCCTTCTGTAAAACAAAAAATTTCAAGTACCTGCCTTCAGGGAAGCTTAAATTGTAGGGGTGGTCGTGCGGCTGCGTTGTACTGGCCAGAACTTTCACGATACAGTTGGCATTGACTGATGATTGATGGAGGATCTTAATAAATGTCTCCTCATCGATATGGGTAGTGCAGGAAGATGTTACCAAAACGCCGTGAGGGGGCAGCTTTTCCAGTGCCTTGGTATTAATGGTGGTATAAGCCTTGATCGCATTTTTTACCTGCTCTCTATTTTTGGCAAAGGAGGGCGGGTCCAGGATAATCAGGTCATATTCGTCCTGGGGCATGACTTTAAGATATTCAAACACATCTGCATCAATAAACTGATGCTTTGTGGTATCGATGTGGTTGGCCTCGAAATTTTTTCTGGCATACTCTATGGCCTTGACGGAAATATCGACACTATCCACGCTTTTGGCCCCGGCCAGGGCTGCATAGACCGAAAATGAGCCGGTATAGGCAAAGCAATTGAGAACCCGCCTGTTCCGGCAGAATCTAGTCAGGAGATTTCTATTCTCCCTTTGATCGAGGAAAAAGCCGGTCTTCTGGCCCTCCTGGAAATTGACCCGGAAATGGATACCCTTTTCCCTGATGAGCACATCTTCCAGGTTTTCGCCGAACAGCAGTTGTTTGGGCTGGGTTTTCAAGCCCTCCTTTTGACGAACTCCCACATCGCTTCTTTCATAAATGGTTCCAGGCTGGAAAGCCTCTATGAGCGCCTCCACAATGACATCTCTCAGCCTGTCCATGCCCAGGGTATGAAGCTGAATCACTAAGACACTCGCATACTTATCGACAATCAGACCGGGTAAAAAATCATTTTCTCCGAAAACAACCCGATAGGAATCAGTGTCCGGGGGCAGAAACTCTTCCTTGGTTTCCCGCAAAATTTGAAACCTGCGCAGGAAAAAAGCCTTGTTGATCTCCTCATCCTTCCAACTCAGGATTCTGACTCTGATCTCTGAGTTTTTATTATAGTACCCCGTAGCCAGGAAGCGGTATTGCTCATCATAAATCCCGCATACAGCTCCATTGGCTACCTCTTCGGACACCTTTTTGACTCCTCGGGAAAAAATCCAGGGGTGCCCGGCCTGCAGATTCTTGATTCGTTCATTTTTAATGATAATCTTAGGGTTCAGGGATATACACCTCACTCGGATAAAAATAGGGATTAGGGACTAGGGACCAGGGATTAGGGAGTAGGGAGTAGGGAGTAGGGTAGTTTTTCAACCCCTAACCCCTAACCCCTTCTTTCTAACCCCTAATCCCTAACCCCTTCCTTCGCCTCACTCGGAAAAAACAATGGCCTGATATACTTCCACCGTGGTTTTTGGGTCTTTCCATGCATCCCTGGGCAGGCTGGCCTTCTGGCAGAGACTTTGCAGGAAATCCTCCTTATTCGGCAACTGTTCCCAGACCTGGGGGAGATAGGTAGCCCGATGCCACCCCTGCTGGCTCAGGATTACGCCATCCTGCCTCGGCCGCAATTGCCGCTTCAGATCCTCGGCATCAGAGAAATGGATTTGTTTTGGCAGCGTCAGGATGCTGATTTCTATCACAATCTGATCAAACTCCTTGTGGCTCAGCGGAGAAAACCTGGGGTCACGGAAGGCCGCATTGACAGCATTTGCCTTCACACAATCACACAGCCGCTCTTCTGGAATAATCGTGCCGATGCAGCCGCGTAATTGTCCACTTTTATGCAGGGTGACAAAGCAGCCCCGCTTTTCGTTAACATAGGACGAGAGATTCTCCGGCAGAGAAACTTTCCCCTCACCACCTGCCAGGGTATTAGCGATCACTTTTCTGGCCAGGCCAAGGAGCTCTTTTTTGTCCGCATCGGAAACGGATTCGGACGGTTCGGGAGATTTGGAAGATTGTGAAGATTGTGAAAATTCTAAACCGGGATCGGATTTCTTTTCATCATCGGATTTTGTTTCACCCCTGGCCCTGTCCTGCGCGTTTGATTTCCCATCTCCCGATTCGCTGAAAAAGGCAATACTGGCATACCCCACTACTTGATCAGGGGGACCGGCTGTATCTCCGGAATTCCGGCAGTCGATCAATTTCGCCTGCCAACCCTTTTGCCGGGCAATTTCTATCAGGACCATGATAGGGATTTTACCGCAAGCCTCGCTTTCAGCCACCTTTCCCAAATCCAGGGCAGTGATGGCCTTGGTGCAGCTTGCGTCCAGGAGTTTGGCCTTTTCGTAAGGATAGTAGTGGGAGAGGTCTGAGCTGGCTACGATCAGGGTGTTATCGTCGATGTAGGGCAGTAATGCCCTGGCTATGGGACGGGGGTCTGCCTGGCCGATAGTAATGGGGACCAGTTCAAAAATTTTTAGCATCTCCTGGAGAAAAGGCAGTTGCACCTCCAGGGAATGCTCCTCCTGATCCATGGACGGCATAGGCGAAAAGAGGTCCTGCTTTCGCAAGGTTGCGGCAATAGGGGAAAGAGGGATGTCGCCCAGCGGAGTGCGGTAGCAATCTACATCCATGATCGTAGCCCTGGCCGCGCCTATGTGGTGGCTGGGTGCAAGGACGATGACGGTCCTGGTGGCAGGATCGATCTGCCGGTAGCCGGAGGCAGCTATTGGTCCTGAGTAGATATATCCGGCATGCGGAGCAATCAATCCCCTGACCCTGCCGGATACCTGAGCCCCTTTGCCTTCTTTCAAAAATTGCTGGACCGTCTTCGCCAGCTTAGCTTCTTCGGCAGGGTAGAATTGCCCTGCAACTACGGGAAATCTCACCTTCTTTTTATTCTTCTGGCCATGCTCATCTTTGGCCTGACTGAACATAGGACAGGAGATGAGCAAAACAAAAATGAAGATCATATAAATAATAGATTTCATAATCATAACTCCTTGTAATGTTTAATATTCTCACTCCCACCGTCCGCTTACGGGTTGTTTGCAGAAAGCGCACTTGCCCTTTTTAAGGTCAATTGACACCAGGGTATAGCCCTGGCGTTTAACCACTACCTTTTTGCATCCGGGGCAGATGACTTCTTCCCCCATGCCTGGCACATTACCAATATATACGTGGTGTAGCCCTTCCTTTATTCCTATTTCCTGAGCTTTCTGCAAAGCCTCCATCGGTGTGGGTTGCAGTCTGGTAAGTTTGTACAAGGGGAAGAACCGGGAAAAATGCAATGGGCAGTCCGGCCCCAGGTTTTTGACAAGCCAGCCGCACATCTTCTTGATCATCTCTGTATCGTCCGTATAGGTGGGAATGACCAGGTTAATGATTTCCAGCCAGACACCTTTGCTGTGGAGAGTTTTCAGGGTATTGAGCACAGGATCGAGGTGTCCTCCGTTCAGCTTGAAGTAGATATCGTCAGAAAAGCTCTTCAGATTGATGCTTGCCGCATCGATCACCGTACAGAGGCGATCCAGGGCTTCAGGAGTGATATAGCCGTTACTGACGTAAATATTTTTAAGCCCTGCGCTTCGTCCTTTGGCTGCGGTATCGACCATATATTCATAGAAAGTGGTAGCTTCCGAATAGGTGTAGGCCAGGCTGCGGCAGTCATATTTTTGGGCCAGCTTGACCACCTGATCCGGAGGCAGATCCTGATTGCGGGTTTTATCCGGCGTGGTCTGGGAAATCTCCCAATTCTGACAATTCAGGCATAGGAAGTTGCATCCGGCTACAGCCAGGGAAAGGGCGGTGGTTGCAGGGTAAAAGTGCAGGAGGGGCTTTTTTCCCACAGGGTCCACATTGACCGTGCATGGATTAGCGTAAGAGATGGAATACAGAGTCCCTGACAGGTTGACCTTGGTGCCGCACTTTCCTCGGGCATCCGGCTTGATGAGACAGCGATTGGGGCAGGTTTTGCACTGGACACCTTTGCTTTTTAATTTTTCATAAAAGTAAGCCTCCCGAAGGTGCGGGTCGGAAGGGTTAAAGGTGGAACCAGCCAGGGCCGGACTCCAGGGAGAAAGCAAAAGCCATGCCCCGCAGGTTGCGCAAAGACTGCCCTTGAGAAATTCTCTCCTGGTCGCTTGGTTCATGAGTTGATTCATAGGTTGATCTATGATTTGGTTCATAGGCTGATTTATGTTTTGGTTCATCGTGCTTTCCTCATCTGAATCTGAGAAAAAACCACCAGGCTTATGAGCTTGACCAGAGCTGCTGAAAGCAGTACCCCCGGAATACCGAATTGGGGAAGTAAAAATAAACTGGTCAGCACAGTCCCGCAGGACGCGCCTGCAAGATCGGCCAGGTAGAGTCTTCCGGTGATCTGGGCCGCCTTTCCGCCAAGTTGATGAGAGATGGCTACGAACTGCCAGCCCACAGCCAGGCTGGAGCCAAAGAGGATAAGAGGAATAATTCCGAACTGAATCAGGGACAGGGAAGCATCTGACCTTCTGCTGGAAACAGCGAGCCCAAAAACGAGGCCGACCAGAATGATGAGTATAAAATCCTGAAATACCGTCTGCCTGACCGGATCTTTTCTCCACCTTCGTGCAGCCAAGGCACCTGATACTAATCCTATCATAAACAGCGTAACAAATAAAGAGATCCAAAGATAGACATAGCCAAAAATAATCTGGAAGATAAAAAGCAGGGACAGTTCCAGACAAATCCCCGCATAACCGGAAGAGAACGTGACCAGGAGCAACCGGTCACGCTTGCAGGCTAAGAAAGCAAAGATTACGACCAGAACAATGACGGCCGGGACCAGCCAGCCCATTCCACCCGACTTTTTCAACCACAGGTTCAACAGGTGCCGGAAAGCGAGGGGTGAAAGATCGGTATTGGCTGCATGGCCCTGCACATCGACCAGGTCCCTGATCCAGTCTATCCTGAAAGGATCGGTCATCTCCGGCAATTGATAGTCAACCAGCCACCGGGTTTTAATCTTTCGCTCTGCCAGTGTTTTCTTTATGCTGCTTATGTTGAAATCAAGAGACGTTAGCGCTGCAAGAAAATAATGCGTTTCTCCGGGAAAAAGAAGGACGTGGGGAAATACCCGGGCCAGGGCCGCATAAACGGAGCGGTTCAGGCCCAGCCCCTCGGACTCAAGATAATTATCCGCACCGGTCAGGGTAAAGAATAAAACTCCCTGTGGGCTGAGGACATCGCGGGCTTCCTGGAAAAACTCCTCGGTATAGAAGCGGTTGAGCTGGATGTTTTCCGGGTCAGGGAGATTGAGAATAACGCAATCGTAGTGGATTTGTTTATGGCGCGCTTTCTTGATGAAGAGTCTCCCATCACTCACATGGGTGTGGACACGGGGATCACGGAGGCTTTTGCAAATCTGCCCGTTCATGTTCCCTGTATCCAGAGCCAGGATGGCAGGATCAAGCTCCACGTAATCGATCCGGCTTGGGTTATGCTTAAGGATTTCGGAAAGGCTACCAAACACTCCGCCGCTGATCAAAAGCACCCTGGACTCAGGTCCGACCTGAATCAAAGGGATATGGCCAAGTGCCTCGGCCCGATAATCTCCTGTGGAAAAAAGGGGAATGCCGTCTGAGAGAACATTTATCTGCTGGCCGCTGCGGGTTATGGTCAATTGGGAAAAGGGGGTATTCTTGTGAAGGAGGATCTCTTGCCCCGGCACCTGCCAGGTGAGAGTGGAAAGGTTGAACCGGAAACTAAAAAAAAGCGCCAGACATAAAAAGATGAGTACGGGCCACCAAGTGGGTGCGGAAAGGAGCATGGCCACTCCAAGGTTAACCAGGCCAACTGCCACAAGCACTCCCCAGTGGGAAAAAAAATAAACGAAAATGAAGCTGAACAGAAGACCTCCCAGGATCTCCCCTCCAAGGTCAATGATGTAAACTGCGGATGGAGTGTTTTGGGACGGAGTATTTTTTGGCGGAGTATTTTTGGACAGAGCGTTTTGGTGTAATGAAGGAGTGCCCCGGCTGGACAAAAGACCGGCTTCCAGGGGAATCATGGCCCCTGAAATGAGCCCGTAGGGAAAGAGAATCAGACTGCTGCCGATAATGGCCGAGCCGATTCCGGGTAATTCTCCCCTGATCCACAGAAGAGGCAGTGCCCTGAAGGCTGCCAATTGCAGGAAGGGAATGACGGCAAGGAGCAGATGACCGGCAAACAGCAGGGGAGCGAATTTTTTTCCCCTGGCCACCAGCCGGGCTCCCAGGCAGGCACCGGAGGCAGTGGACAAAAGCCATAAGCCCAGAATAAGGCCAATGACCAGCTCATTCCCGCCAAAAGTGGATATGCCCTCCCTGATGAGAATCAACTGTGTCACTACAGCGGAAAAACCAACCGCAGTCAGGGAAACCATAATCTTGGAGGTTTTGAGTGAAGGCATTACTCACTTACCAAATTATTTTGCCTTGAGCTGCCGGTAATAAGGATATTGTTAAATTTCAACCTTTTTGTAACTACTCAGGTTCAAAGGGGCACAGGTACACAGGCACAAAGTTGTTTTGCCTATTTACTCTTTTTTTCTTTATGCATATTCTTGGGCCGCAGCCGCTGCTTTTGCCCCGCTGTGCCTGCCTAAGTAGTTACGTTTTTACAAAATTTGTCATCAAACTAAACCAGTGCTCTATTTTCTTTTTAAGATATAGCAACATGCAAAATAATTGTCAAGGGACAGATGCGAATTTTTAAATCTGGTAACTATGGGACTGATAATTAGGGAGAGGAAAGAAAGGAAGTAAAAAATTGAATTGTGATACAGCGAAGGATGTAAGAGAAAAACGAGTTGGGTGGGTGATTTGCTTTTTATTCAAACCACCCACCCGTCTACACAAAATGGTTTCATTATTTTTCCCCATCTTTTAAGGGTACGTCCTAATATTAGTTAAGGCCGTTTCATTTCTGGCCCTTGCGAGCGGACATAAGAAAATAAAACAATGTTCCAAAAGCTCCAAAAAAGATACCCATGAAATTCACCTCCCTTACCGATATAGTGATTAGAGACTTCAGGTTTTATAGTATGCAATCGATATGCCAAACATTGCGATTTGTGGGATCTGATTCTTTTCAACTAGTTAACAAGGTTGCGGTTTAATCCGTTACTTGAATTGTTTCGACAATTTTTGCATTTTTGCAAAAATTGTCGAAATTCCTGCGGCAACTAAACTTTCCATTGTTCACACCAATGGCTCACACCAACCTCAAGCTATGCCAGGGCTGCCATGTTTAGTCCACCTTACCATTAGGATGGATGTTCAGGCAAGGTCTTGTTGTGGTATGAGTTATTGTAAATATGTAGTATTGCAATAGGTAGTATTGTAATATTGCATTTTTTGGCCGTTTTGCAATAAACGGTGCGAGGAGTAAAAATATTCTCTATAGATTAAGAGTCTTGCTTCCATCCCCGAAGCCAAAGAAGAAGGAAGGACGGCCCCAGATGGATGGTGTATGATTGATGATCGCCAGGCGATGACCGCTATTTTTTCCTTCTGCATACTGGGTGGGTGTCAATTCAAAGCATTGCCTCGCGGTCTTGGGTCACCAGGCAGTGTACATGATCGGTTCCAAACTCCTGCCCGCTGGCTCCTGACTTCTACGGTTTTTTAGCCGGGAGGGTGAAATAAAAGGTTGCTCCTTTTCCCTTCTCGGAAGCGACCCAGACTTTTCCTCCGTGATTTTCAATGATCTTTTTGACGATGGCCAGTCCGACGCCGGTTCCCTCCACCTGTTTCAAGTCTTTCAGCCGTTGAAACATCTGGAAGACCTTTTCGTGATATTCTTTTTCAATTCCGATCCCGTTATCCTTGACGAAAAATTCATATTCCGCTCGCCCTCTGGACCGGCAGCCGATTTCGATCAGGCCCTCTTTTTCCGTATCCATGAACTTGATGGCATTCGAGACAAGGTTGGTGAATACCTGCAGTATCCTTTTGGAATCACAGGAAATGGTCGGAAATTCGTTGCTTATAACCACGCGGATATTTTTTTCGTCGATTTTGGGGCTCAAGTCATCAACAGCCTGCTGAACGAGTTGAGTAATCGGATAATTTTGATAATCCACTTCGGTGGTTCCGATTCTGGAGAATTCCAGAATATCTATGACCAGCTTTTCCATGTCATCTGCAATTTTTTTGATCCGTCCAAGATAGTAGGTTACATCCTCACCCAATTCAACCGTGTGCTCACTCAGGAGAATGTCCGCAAAGTCCTTAATAACATAAAGAGGGTTTTGCAAATCATGGGAAACAATGGAAACGAAATTTTGTAATTCTTCGTTTTTTGCTTCCAGAGCATGGTTTTTTGCCTCAAGCTCCTGCTGAAGATTTTTCCCCTCGGTGATATCCTCTCCAATGTTGATGATGCCTACACTGTTATTTGCCTTATCAACCACAGGGGTGCTATGCCAGGATATTGTCCTGATTGCCCCATCGTGAGTTACAATCGGGCATTCGTAAGAGGAGGGGCATCTGCTTTGGAGAGATGCACGAAAATGATTGATATACTCCTCCTTTCCTTCTGCGGGAGTCATCAATTGTAACCAGCTCTTGCCAAGGATAGAATTCTTACTGTATCCGGTAATTTCCTCACATTTCCTGTTAGAAAGAATGATTTCACCATCCCTGCCTAAAACGACAATCAAGACATTGGCCGTTTCAATGAGCAGCTTTTCAAATTCCTTTTGCTTGTCCAATTCGGATTGGGATGCTTCCAGTTTCTCACTGACCTGTTCGAGCTCATCATAAGATTCCCGAAATTCATCATGAATGGCTTCCAGATCCTTGTACCGGCGCTTCAGCTTTTCATTCTTTTCGCAGATCTGCTTTTGCATATAGTTGAGAATTCCGGCAAGGTGGGCAATTTCATCTTTTGAATCTACTTCAATCGAGGGCGATCGTTCCTCGCCGCTCAGTGCTTCAGCCTGCCTGGTGAGGTTGTCGATTGACCGGGTGAAACGGGTTACGAAGAGGCCAAGGGCAATACTCGCCAGCAAAACAAGAACAGCAAGAGATAAAAGGACGATTCGTTGAACATGATAGTAAGAGGACAGTGCTGAATCGAGCGACTCTTCAACCACAATTCCCCAATTTATTCTATCAATGGAAGTTGCCACACCAACGACTTCAGTATTTTTGTTGCCGATATAGATTAATGGTGATTTGAGATCGTTTTCGCTGGCCCCGAAAATAAACTGTTTTACTTTTTTAATGTGACTGAAATCAATTGCTGCGGAAACCAGTCCGATATCGGAATGTGCAATCAATTTCCCATTCTTATCGATGAGATAGATCGTTATCTCCGGCCCCAGCCTGATGGTAGAAATTTTCGCCCAGAGCCCGGAAAGCGATACGCCTGCCTTAATGACTCCGCTAACTTTATTGTCAGAGGAATTTCGAATTGGAATGGAGACATCAATCATGGGTACTGCGTGATAGGATGGATATACAGGGCTGACAAACAGGTTTCTCTGAAAAGTGACTTTATCTTGATCAGTATGGCCGCCGAAGTCTGCCCGGTCGCTGTTAAGATCAGCAGTCTGTTTAAAAACAGTCAAACATTCTTTTCCATAACTGTCAAAGAGAGTTAACCGATTGACATCGGGCATTTTTTTTACATAGCGGTTAAGTATTTCCTCCTGCTGAGGACCCCAATTCTCTCCTTCCCCCAGAATATCGGCTAAGGAAGAGAGGTCATTCATAATTACCGAGAGGAAGAGGTCCGACTCCTCTTTGATATTGGCTGATAACTGCGCATTTTTATTGCTTATTTGTTGAATTACATTCGTTTTAAAGAAGAAGGTGCAAATCAGGCCAAACAGAACAAAGGATAAGATAAGGACAGCAGTGAGTGATAAGATAAGCTTATTTTTGATCCTATCCCACCAGGGGATAGCAGAGGATTGTTTCATTGAGAAATTTTCATTGAGAAATTTTTAATGAGAAATTTTTATTTTACAGCCACGCTAAATTGAGCTTGAAAATCTCTTATGTAACTTTAATAAGAAAAGGGCTTGCCCGAAAAAAACCGCTACTGTTTAGAATATAGCATAATATAATATATTTATCAACATATAAACAGGTAACCTTTTAAACAAATAACCTTTTAAACAAATAACCTTTTAAACAAATAACCTTTTAATCAAATATCCTATCGGCTTAAAAGGTTAAAGCATCCGGTCCTCCTTGTGCGCCGATAGTATTTCGGGAACCATCCGGGTTATTATACATTTTTTGGGTATCTCCGGCATGACGGCAGGGAGACTGCGGTTTGAGTCGGTAGTCCCCCCGATTCGGATCAATGAATAATGGATCTTGAGAAATATTTCCATTGATTCCCAGGTAATCCGCATCCATGATGTTGGAGAACCGGGGCCGGGAAACCATTTTGAAATTTATAAGGCAAAAGTCATCCTGGTTGTTCCAGAGAATATTGTTGGCTGACTGAAATTCTCCAGATGATCCCAAAATCCCCCCTCCGAAAAGAGCGCTGTTCCTGGACAGGGTATTATTGATCAAAACTGCCGATGAGTCAAGACAACTGCATCCTCCGCCGGAATGTAAGGCTTTGTTTTCGACAATGATATTATTTTGAATAAGAGAACTGTCTGCATCACACACTATTCCTCCTCCAAAATGAGCAGTATTGCGGATAAGCCTGTTCTTCAGGATGGTAGGCGATGCGTGAAAAGAACATATCCCTCCTCCGCAGACACTGGCCTGGTTATCGGCAATCGTATTTTTAAGGATCTTGGGAGAAGAGGAAAAGGCGCAGTAGATCCCTCCCCCAAATTGAGCCTTGAAGTTTACTATGAAGTTATTGACAATAGTGGGGGAAGAATAAGGAGCGCAATAGATCCCCCCTCCCTGGAGCGGGAAACTCCTGTTAGGATCGGATTCTGAAACCGTGAGCGTGAAGCCATCGAGAACTGCCTGGCACTCTTTATCAAAAGAGATCATCGGGCTATCTCCCGTCCCTGTCAGAATCGTTTCCTTTGCTCCCAAAGCGCTGAGAATCATCAATTTTTTTTGAGTAATCCGAATGCCTTGTGAGGAAACGGAATATCTTCCTGGCCTTACGATAATGATGTCCCCTGATGCAGCATTTTTTACCGCCTCCTCCAGAGAGGAGAATTCATCCGGCACAAAGAGTTTGTTTTGCTGGGTTGATACCCGATGACAGGAAAGGAGAACCAGATAGACCACCACCGGCAAAAAAAGCTTCCTCCGCTTCTTAAACAATGGTTACTTCTCTCCTTTCTTCGGACGGGGAAGGACACTGATGCCAGCATTCAGGTTATGGTAAATTCGGTTCTGCTCAATCATGGCTTTTTTGGCATCTATGATTAACCCTACGGTGAGGTTCCCGAAGATACTATTGCGGACAATCCGTGCAACTTTTGCCTCATAAAGGGCAATACCTGCCTGTAGATTATTGCTGACCTGATTTCCTTCTATAGTGGAGTCGGTAATGTTTTCAAGCCGTATTCCAGCCCTGAGGTTCCCATAAATTTCATTTCCCTCTATGAGGGCGGTGATATTTTCCTGCTGATTGTTTATCCCCTGTAAGCTGATACCTGCCCGCCAGTTATTTCTCAGGATATTATTCTGAATCACCACGGGCTGATCATGAGAAACCAGGTCAAGCCCGCCTATCCCGCTTCCATTTTGATAGCAAAGATTTTGGATTATCCGCGGTCTGGCATATTCCCTCATGCCAATACCCGGCGCATCCTGCTCACTATCCTTAGCCTGTGGAAAATGATTATTGAAAATCTCGTTATCTTGAATAATCGCTATTGAATTTGGTCCATTGGCAATACCTGTGCCAAAATTATCATAAATAACATTATTTTTAACAATTGGTTTAGCCACGGTCTCTAAAGGAGATCCCATAGAGGGGCCTAATCCTGTCAGGAGAAGCCCCCCTCCCCTGCCTTTTGAGTGATTTTTGCATATAATGTTATTTGTGACCGTGGCAGAGCAGCCACGTACCTCTACGAGGTATAATTTATCGATACCCTTGACACTCAGATTGCGGACTGTGAAACCATCAAGTTTCATCGGAACATCGCTTTCTTTCTGGAAACTCACCAGATAATCCGGAGGGTCAAGCCTGGACCCGTCAATAATGGTCTTTAGCGCCCTTTGAAAAACCTGTCTTTCCCCGGGGCCCTTTACTAATTGTTCGCCATCAGGGCCGCTGTCACTCACCACAGAAATACCTTCCTTAATGATGACCCGCTCATAGTAAGTACCGGGTCTTACCCGAACGGAATCTCCAAACTCCGATGCATCAATGGCTTCCTGGATGGTAGGGAAATCTTCCGGTACGAAAAGATCCTTACCGGCAACGCACTCACGCGCCAAAAAAAGAAGCATCAGGAAGAATAGAGCGAAAAGCGTTTTTTTACCTTGTGCGATAATCATCGTGATCTCTAAAGGCATTCTTAACCCTCAATTTTTCAATAACTACTTGAGCATCTTCGTGATCGGAATGACAAATAACTGGACAGTCGATTTTATCCATTGGAAAATTCCTTTACCAAAGGAATATGATCTTATCAGGAAGGGAGGAATTTATCCAGTTTAAGCTGAACCAGTTTCGCATTTTGTCACTTGGCGGGTAGGATTTTGAATAAACTGTGCAAATATCTGCACACGTATGAAACCAGCCATACACTACTTTTGGATAACCACTTGAAATTAAAAATAAAATAAAAAAAACGACGTCGTGGAGATAACCAACGACGTATGAAGCGACGTTGTTTGTGGATGGGCAACACCGAAAAGGATTGAGAAGAGGATAAAAAAAGAGGCGTCCCCAGGGGGATTCGAACCCCCGTTACCGCCGTGAAAGGGCGATGTCCTTGACCGGGCTAGACGATGGGGACATGTATACGATAAATTTGAAGGCAAATTATACATCCTATTTTCTCTTTTGTAAAGAGTTTTGTTTCATAAGTAGCATTTTTATGGATTTTTTTAAGCTTGTCGTCATAATTTTGAACAGACAGGATTGTTTTTGGTCTATACTGTCTTTGGCAGTGACCGCACATTTTTTGAGCGCCTTTTTTTAGATCATTACGATGGAACAAATCCCGAACCTATAGTGCAATATTTTGCACAAAGTTGATCTCGTGTTATTATAACGTGACGCATTCTTGCAAGAATCTGTTCTCTGAAAAAATAATTGAGGTTGACCTCAAAAAAAGTAAAAAAAAATAATTTATGCTTAAAATATACTTAATATTAATAAGTATATTAATACTTAATTATAGGCAGGAAACTTAATTTTACTAATTTATTTTAAATATATTTATTATATAGTATTATATTGAAGGTTGTATATAAAAAAATAATATTTTTTTATAGTTTTAAAAATTGCGCATTACTTATGCCCGTAATGTATAAAATTGATGACTAAAAAATATACTTTTATAAGCCCGCTTCTGGTGACTAAGTATTTTAACTACTTTTATGTAGGCATATCTTGCAAAGTTTATTGACCAGATATAAAGATCAAATTGTATGTACCCTGTCTTGATCCATATCTACTCTTCAGGTAGCCAAGGCCAAGCTCATGGCATCATCACAGCGGCAATAGATATTTATAGGCTAACATATCATCATGCTCATCAATAAATCAAGTTTAAAAGATTATGCTTCAAAGTTACTACTAAAAAACTGAATTATTATTAAAATATGCATATTATCAGTCGAATAACAGTGACTAAAATTTAGTTGAAAAATGGAGCCTCACTGGATGGGTCAAAAAGTTAGCCTATTTACCGGCATAGATATTGCATGATTTGAAGACAAATAGGAAGTTAAATTCGTTAAAATCAAAATGTAGGATTAAAGGGGAGAAAACATTGTGGAATAGCAAGTAGTTATATATTCTCCATTGAACAGATATCGTCATAACTCTTTGAAGTTGTTAAGAGCACAAATTTTAACCGTAAAATCAATATGAGGTAAATTCGATAAGCTAATTTGTTCATTGCCAGATATATCCTTGATGTCTTCAAGCATTGTATCTCAAGTTCATGTTCTCAATGAACCCGGCCCCAGGGGGGATGTGGGCAGACATATCTACATATCCCTTGAAAATACATAGCACACTGAGTTATAAATAAACGGCCAATTAATAAGGAATGAATAATAAATTAAAGCGATAGGGAGTCTCTTGTACTGCCTCTCCTCAAAAGATGGAGGCGCGGGGTTAGAAAACCTGAGCCTATCGAAAAAGTATTTCCTTACACTCTGGTCAGGTAATTATCGTGGCCAGTACTGAGTCTGTGATTCCTTGAATTTTCACTCAATCACGGAAAAGCAGGCAATGCGTTCTGCTTTAAGAAGTAAGAATCCTTTTTAACCAGTAAGCAAAAAATCGTGACAAGGATGGAAAAATGATCAGCAAGCACAATTGCGAAGTCCATAGCCGGACAACAAGAACGGTGAACCGAACACTTGGTTCACTGATCCTTATGGGATTCCTTTTGATCGTATGGCATGTTTTTGCTCACCATCGGGATTCGTTTTTTCTTTCCTTTTTGAGCGAGCTATGGTCCCTTATAGCCAGCCGGAATGGAATATTAATGGAATTAAAGGAAGTATTTATCTACTTTTTTATCGGTATTGTAATTGCCGGCTATATCAGAACCTATAAGTTTCATATTCGCCTGCGGAAGACATTGATCCGGCACAAATTCAGTGGTATCTTCCTGGCCGCCTTTATCGGTGTTTTCAGCCCGCTGTGCTCCTGTGGCATCTTGACCACAGTGGTGGCTCTTTTAGCTGCAGGGCTTCCTCTGGCCCCGGCCATGGCCTTGCTCATTTCTTCTCCCCTGATGAGCACTACGACCTTCTTCCTGACACTGAACGATCTGGGAATGTATTGGGCCATTGTTCGGACTTTAGTGGCTTTCCTGATGGGGGTGCTGGCTGGAGTTGCCACGATTATCGTAAGTAAGGTAGGATTCGAAACCTCTGATTTATTTCTTGACGGGAATATCCCTGAGGGAGATTTTCATGACCCGGATTATCCTGATGCACGCCTGCGCTGCACCTGCAATGAGAAAATGAGCAATAGAATAGCCCGGAAGACAAAGAATAATCTGATAATCTTCCTGGCCAAGACCACGGAGATGTTCTGGCTGATCGGGAAATATGTACTGGTGGGTATTGTTGTCGGCTGCGTGGTGGAGCGGTATATTCCCCATGCCTACATCCAGCATTTATTCGGCACAGGTGGGAAGCTCAGTGTCATCTGGGTAACCATAGGCAGTATACCTATATTCTTACACCAGATCAGTGCATCGAGCATTCTTTACCACATCAAGACTTCTCTGCCCGGAACCATGGATAACAGCACAGCCCTCGCCTTCCTGATCGGCGGGCCGGTAACAGCCATTCCGGCCATGACCCTTTTGTGGAGCATGTTTAAGAAAAAAGTCTTTTTCCTGTACATGGGCATAAGCATCATAGGCACGATATTTTTTGCCTATACCTTTGGTAATCTGCTGTTTGTCTCTCATGTGGATACGAACAGTCCGGTTTTGGCCAAAGTCAGTGCTGTGACCGGTGGAGAATCGGCTATTATTTATAAAATCCCTCTCAACCTCCCTTTAGAAAAGGGGGAGGTCGAAGAGGATTCAGAAGAGAGCGAGGACAATATTCGAGTGGCGGTCGATCCGGACCAAAAACCCATTATTGCCTGTTATCAAGATTCGGAAGGGGGAAGCGGCATCGTGTTCGATGGCAGTTGGAACCGGTTTCGCAACGGTGCCCTCCACATGAATGGGAACCGGCAATATGTCAGGAATATCGCCCGATGGCTCAACCAAACCTCGACGCATCCGGAAAACAACCGTATCCTGATTTACAATACATTTGTAAATCAGGGACTGGACAATGATTCCTTCCAGCAGGGACTGGAATCGATTCTCACGGAAAATAAGGAATTTCAGGTCTCTTTCCTTGCCAGGAAGGACCTGTCGAGGTTGAGCAAATCGGCTTTAGACAGCTATGGGCAATTGTGGATTTTATCAGGACAAGAGGGAGCACCCGTGGCTGCAAACAGTCGCCCCTTTTCAGATCAGGAACTCCAGGATATCTATGCCTTTCGTGATGAAGGAAACAGCTTGCTCATAGTTGCCGGACCTCAAGGCAGTCCATCTAAGGGTCAGGGTCAGGGACGGGGTGGAGACTGGACCGCAGCAGCCAATCAGGTTGCCGAGAACTATGGCGTTCGATTTGCCAATGCTGCAAACTTTCAAGATAGAATACCTATCTCCATTTTCACCCACTTAAGTAATAAAATTTCTTATGGTTTATTAAGCTATTTCGATTGGCTAAAGCGGCTGAGAGGTTAAAGGAAGGAATCGATCAGAATGGTAAGGGAAAATAATAAGGGGGGATGTCGGATGACTCAACAAGACAGGGTAAAAAACCTATGTCATAGTTCGAGAATAAAAAAAAGAATTGTGACCATTGCTTTGTTATGTATGATATTTGCAAGTATCTCTCTGCCACCGAAAGCGACATCTTGCATAGGCCGGATTCTCTCTCTGGGAATTACGGATGTGCAAGACCAGAATATCGTGGCTGAAATGCTTTCCACGATGATCAGCGAGAGCACAGGAACCAAGGTGAATATTGTCAAATTTAAGACACTGGATGAGTGCCGTGAGGCGATCAGGAAGGGTGAGCTGGATCTCTATATAGATTATGTCTGTTCCGGGTTGATTGATATCCTCAATGGCGAGAAAGCCCATCAGGCCGCACCAGTGACGATAGAAGATGACGCCAAGGCATACTCCACGGTCAAGCACCTGTCCGACAAACGATTCTCTTTGATCTGGCTGAAACCGTTCGGGTACGATAACCCTTCGATACTAAGTGCCCCACCCGCGTGGTTGAACGGTATCCCTAATCGTGCGGTTTGTGTGGCGCGCCGGGAGGTTTTGAACCGGTTCCCTGTTCTTCCCAGGCTGATTAACAAGCTCCATAACAAGATTTCTAATGAAACCATTGGGGATCTGGGGCAAAAGAAAGAGCTGAAAGCCGCGGTCAAGGCGTTCTTAGAAGAAAGAAAAATGATTCGCTGGGCAATCCAGTAAGCGTCATGCCAGATGCCAGGATGCTGGATGTCAAGTGCCAGTTACCAGAGACCAGAGACGAGAAATCAGTTACCAGTTATCAGAAACTTAAGGCAGGGGAAAGAACCCATGTCATAGTTCAAACGTCCAGAAAATGGAGGATTCGATGTTAAAAAAGGGAGCGGTCATTTTGAGTGTATTGAAAGCAGGCACAGAGGGGCAAAGGCACAGAGGCACAAAGTTTTTACCCTTTGCCTCTTTGCCCCTTTGCTCCTTTGTGCCTTTCCTTTTATTAATATGCTGCGCCTTTGGCCCCGGCTGCCGGAAGTCAAACGTTTCTTCTCAGAAGCCATTGAAAATCTGCTATATGATCTGCAACAGCCTCCCTGAATCCAAGGCCCGTTTTGAGCCGATCAGCGCCTATCTGTCAGAGCAGTTGAAACGGCCGGTTGAATCGATTTATCTGAATACGCAAGATGTTGAGACCGTAGTTCAAAAAAAAGAGGTAGACTTTACCCATACCAATTCCATTCTGTATGTAATTTTTAAAGAAAAGTATGGAGCTTCTCCAATAGTAGGGGAGATCCGGGGAAGGTATGGCAACAAAGATGCGGGAACAATTATTGCCAGGTCCAAAAGTGCTATCAAAACAATCCAGGATCTTAAAGACAAGAGTATGATTTTCGGACCATCCCTGGCACCTATGGGTTTTCTTGCCCAGTATGACCTTATGTTGAAAAACGGGATTAATCCAGATGAAGATCTGTCCTTTTATAATATTCCGGGGGGATCGTGGAAGCATGAAAAAGTCATCTATGGTGTTCTCTTCGGAGCCTACGATGCAGGAGCAGCTCCAAGGGTCGACCTGGACCAGATGGCCGCAGAGGGGAAGATCAATATGGATGACTTCACCATCGTGGCCGAGAGCGAGCCTATCGCCTACTGCACGTTTACGGCCATGTCCAATGTGGACCCGGAGCTGGTTAAAAAGGTCAAGGACATCCTTCTCAATGTTACCCAGGAAGACAGCTCGCTGGTTGGAGGAGAAATTTTGAAAATACTGAAAAGTGCCGGACTTGAGCGGTTTGTGGGAGTACAAGATAGCGATTATGATCCGATTCGTGAGATGCTCAAGCGCTGCAAGATGTCTCCCTATGAGGAATATTAAAATTCAGGAGTCAGAATTCAGGAGTCAGAATTCAGGAGAAAAACTGCTTAAAAGAATAATTCAGGAGTCGGGAGCCACGAGTCAGGAAAAAAACCGCTTTTATTCTGACTTCTGACTTCTGGATTCTGACTCCTGTTCTTTATGAGGTAATAATGATGGACCGTTTAGATAAGATGAGTATTGTCTTGATCATGGTGCTGAGTATCCTGGCCACAGGCATGATAGCCGTGCACAGGGAATCTCCTGGTCAATCGCAGATAGCGAACGCGAGCTTTTCCAAAGCGCATCCTGCGAAAGTTTCGGATGCCGCAAGTTTCTATGGAGATGTTGAGGCACTCATCAAGTCGGCCCGCTATGAGGAGGCATTGACGGCACTGCAAAAAACTATGGAAAAGTATCCTCAGAAGCCTGAGTCACAGATTTATATGGCCATAATCTATAACCGCCAGGGAGATATGGAAAAGGCTATCTCCTTATGCCGCCGGAGTATTGAAAAGAACCCGGACCTTCTGGAACTGGCCACCGCCAACCTTAATGATCTTGTTCAAAAGGGTATTCCAAAGCTTAAGAGAGAGAAAAAACTGAAACCAAACGATGAAAAGGTTTCAACCCTTTTGCAGGACCTTTACTTTTGCCAGCGAAAATTTGGACAGGGATGTGAGTAGCGAGATGGAAGATAGGCTGACGGATAAAGGCCG
>Ga0307378_10001804_pt1 | contig 33987 bp, 27 predicted proteins | sample UN1MG_FD_202238 | JGI IMG/M metagenome (GOLD analysis project Ga0307378, IMG submission 202238) | Soil microbial communities from Risofladan, Vaasa, Finland - UN-1 | ecosystem: Environmental > Terrestrial > Soil > Coastal area > Acid sulfate soil | place: Finland: Risofladan, Vaasa | collected... | reverse complement strand
GAATCGCAGTTGAAAGTTAGAAAGGACCTGGGGTTTCTCAGCAGCGTTCGCGACGTGATGGTTGTGCCCGATCCCGGCGGAAAGCGAATCGGCAGCGGAGGCAGCACGCTTTACTGCCTAACCGAAGTGCTCAATCGGCAACTCGAACGCAGCGCTATAGCTGAAGGCCCGGACGCGTGGGAGAAAATTCTTAGAGGCCTGCGCATTCTAATCGTTCACGCCGGGGGCGATTCCAGGCGCCTGCCTGCATACGGTCCATGTGGAAAGATATTTATCCCGGTTCCATCTGAGAGCGACACCGCCATACCTCTGAGTTTGTTCGATCGACAACTTCCGATATACCTTACCTTACCTGAGCCGGCGGCCGGTGTTGGCCAGGTCGTGATAACATCGGGCGACGTGCTGCTCAGATTCGAGCCGGCCGAAGTGAGATTTGCCGCCGAGGGAGTCACCGGGTTAACCTGCTATGCTCTTCCCGAACAGGCAAGCAGACACGGCGTCTTTTGCAGAGGACAGGAAGATAAGGTAAGGCTGTACCTGCAGAAGCCCTCTGTGGCCAAGCAGAAAGAATATGGGGCAATCGACACATACGGCCAGAGCTGCCTGGATATTGGGATAATGAACTTCGATGCGACCACGGCTGTTAAAATGCTGAAGGTTTTCGGCGCTTCGGCCGGTGGGGACGGCAAAATCGCTCTAAGCGGCGAAATGGGCCGGGCTGTCATGGAACGCGGACTGGATTTCTACCGTGAGATATGTTGTGCGATGGGCAGCGAAGCCTCCAAATCCGAACACCGGGAGTCTGCGCAGAACAGCGGCTCAAAATGGACTAAAAATCTGCTGGGGAAATTGTTTAAGGCTTTTTCGCCGGTGCCTTTCAGCATGAAACTCTTAAGGCACTGTGATTTCCTGGATTTCGGGAGCAGCAGAGCAATTATCAGCAGCGGCACGCGGCTGCTTCAGGAAGACCGGGGAGTATCTCATCCGCAGACCTTCCTTGACATCAACAACGAGATGACCGACAAGGGCGTTGTCAAAGGCGCTTCTTCCTGGGTGGAGGGATGCCGGATCAATTCGTCGCTAACGCTGGGCGGAGAAAACGTGGTCGTTGGGATCAATATCGACGAGCCGATTTCTCTGCCGCAGAGGGCATGTCTCGACGTTATCAGGGGACGCAGCCGAAAGGGCAGAAGTGTCTGGTTCGTACGCTGTTATAACCTGGATGATACATTCAAGGAGACAATAGAAGAAGGCGGCAGTTTCTGCGGCCTTGATGTATTCGAATGGCTTAACGCTGTCGGCGCCAGGCCGGAAGACCTATGGGATGCGGATTTGCCGGCCGGAAAGCGGAGCATCTGGAATGCCCGGCTCTTCCCGGCGGTAAAAACTCACACACAATATAAACATTGGCTGTGGATGTTCGATCCGGCCGGTGCCTGCGATGAGGACTTCAAGACATGGCAAAAGGCGGATAGATACAACCTCGAACAGATTTTATACATGGCTGATTACAGCGACTTTTACGAACGACGTCACGAGATTCGAGCAAAATCAATCCAACAGTCTCTTCGGCAAATGTTTCGCCCGCAAAGTGAATTCTCAAGCTCCGAGCTGGCATACCTGCTGAATGATGCCAAGGATTTAAGCGCGTGGATATCTGAGATTCTCACCGAAGCTCACTGGCATTTTAGAAACGGCGACAACGGAGGAACCGAATCGCTCGTATTTCCACGCATTATTCATACGCTGGGTTCGGCGCTGGTCGAGCTTTACGAAGATACCGATCGTCCGCTATCAAAAGCTCTGCGGGGATTGAAGCAGCTTCTCAGTCCGGCACAGCATCAATGGCTGGTGTCTTTGGGGCTTGGTTTGAATTCTAAGGTTTCTATTGTTCAATGGGCCCGCCGCGCACAAAACATTGCATTCGAAGGTTTAGAAAAAGCTATTATTGCCGGCGGTGCCAGGCAGGATGTTAATCCTCGGAGCGTTTTACGAAGCGATGAGATTGTCTGGGCACGAGCGCCGGCGCGTCTCGATGTCGGGGGCGGCTGGACGGACACGCCGCCTTACTCGCTCGAACACGGTGGTTGCGTAGTCAACGCCGCGGTCAATCTCAATGGCCAGCCGCCCATCCAGGCCTATGCCCGGGTCATCGATAAGCCGGTCATTCGCATTAGCTCGATAGACCAGGGAGAAAGGACCGAGATTACCGGTTTTGACGAGCTTCTGGACTATCGAAAGGCGACCAGCAGTTTCGGCCTTGCCAAGGCCGCCCTGGCCCTGTCGTGCCTCTCATCTGAAAGAGACAGCGTTAATAAAAACACCAGTTTGAAGAGAGTGTTAGAGCGATTCGGCGGAGGAATTGAGCTAACCACCCTCGCCGCGATTCCGAAAGGCAGCGGCCTGGGCACATCGAGCATAATGGGAGCGGTGATTCTCGCGGCGATTCAGCGCATCATGGGCATAGAATTGTCACAGCGACAATTGCTTTACAGCGTGCTTCGCCTGGAGCAGGCATTAACGACCGGTGGCGGATGGCAGGACCAGATCGGCGGGGCAATCGACGGTGTGAAAATGATTGTCACGGAGCCCGGATTTGTCCCATACGCGAGAATCCATTACGTGCTGCCCGACGTTCTGGATCCGAAAACCAACGGCGGCCGCAGCCTCTTATACTACACAGGCGTCACGCGACTGGCCAAAAATATCCTGCAGCAGGTCGTTGGAGGATATCTTAACAGGCAACGTGCTACAATGGCCACGCTAAAACAAATTCACACCATAGCCGAAGAAGTAACAGATGCGCTCATTTGTAAGGACATAGCGACATTCGGGCATCTGATTCATGTAGCATGGCAGCTCAATAAGCAGCTCGATCCGAACTCCAGCAACGATGAAATCGAACTGCTGTTCGAACGAGTCCGCCCCTTCATATTCGGCGCCAAACTCCTCGGCGCCGGCGGAGGCGGTTTCATGCTGATGATTTGTAAATCGGCCCAGGATGCTCGATCCGTGCGAGAGATGCTCGAAGCCGAACCGCCCAATGAAAGGGCAAGGTTCTTCGATTTCGACATTAGTAACGAGGGATTAACCGTAACCGTTTCATGAAAGTTGGTGCATTATGAAAAAGGCATTGATTACCGGAGTTACAGGACAGGATGGTTCATATCTTGTGGAATTTCTGCTTAAAAAAGGTTATCAAATCTGGGGCATAATGCGGCGGAGCTCGTCATTTAATACAGGCAGGATCGACCATCTGTATAAAGACCCGCATGAACATCCGCAATTAAGGCTCATTTACGGAGATTTGACCGACGGCAGCAATCTATCGACAATCATAAACGAGATTAAGCCGGATGAAGTATATAACTTAGGAGCACAAAGTCATGTGCGGGTAAGCTTTGATATGCCCATCTACACAGTTAATACGGACGCTATCGGCACTCTTCGGCTGTTGGAGGCGATTCGCTCCTGCGATAAGCCGGCAAAGTTTTATCAGGCCTCCAGCAGTGAGATGTACGGCAAGGTCGTCGAAATACCCCAGACAGAAAAGACGCCCTTCTATCCGCGAAGCCCGTACGGCTGTGCCAAGGTATACAGCTTTTGGCAGACTGTGAACTATCGAGAAGCTTACGGATTATTTGCCTGTAACGGAATTTTGTTCAATCACGAATCGCCAAGGCGGGGCGAGACGTTTGTTACGAGAAAAATCACACGGGCGGCGACACGTATCAAGCTGGGCCTCCAGGACAAGCTCTATCTTGGCAATCTCGATGCAAAACGAGACTGGGGTTTCGCGGGTGATTACGTCGAAGCAATGTGGCTAATGCTTCAGCAGGACAAGCCGGATGATTATGTCATAGCCACAGGTGAATGTCACTCGGTCAGAGAATTTGTAGAGGAGGTCTTTGGATATCTTGATTTGGATTGGCAGAAGTACGTTGAGATCGATCCGCGATATTTCAGACCGAGCGAAGTCGACTACCTTCAGGGTGATGCGAGCAAAGCAAAAAAGATTCTCAATTGGAAGCAGAAGGTATCCTTTCAAGAGCTTGCAAGAATGATGACGGATGCCGATATGCGAAGCGCCGAAAACTCGAAGATTATCAAAGACCACCAAAAGGCAAAAAAATGAGTAATTTCTTTGAGAACAGACGAATTGTCGTTACCGGCGGCGCCGGTTTTCTGGGCGGCTATGTCACTGAGGGGCTGCGAAAACGGGGCTGTAAGAATATTCTTGTGCCGAAGATCGAAGACTATGATCTGGTCGATATCAACGACATCGTTCGGATGTACGAAGATATGAAGCCGGATATCGTCATTCACCTGGCGGCGGTTGTGGGCGGTATCGGCGCCAACCTCGAACACCCGGCAGAGTTTTTCTACAAGAATCTAATGATGGGTGTTCAGCTTATAGAACAGGGCAGACTTCGAAACATCGAGAAGTTTGTTGCTATCGGCACAATCTGTGCATATCCGAAATTTACGCCGGTGCCGTTTAAGGAAGAGGATATTTGGAACGGGTATCCTGAAGAAACCAACGCACCTTACGGGCTGGCCAAGAAAATGCTGCTCGTTCAATCGCAATCTTACCGTGCCGAATACGGTTTCAACTCGATATTTCTGCTGCCGGTAAATCTTTACGGACCCGGCGACAATTTTAATCCCGCCAGCAGCCACGTGATACCTGCGTTGATTAAGAAATGCGTCGATGCGGTTGATAGTGGTGCAGACCATATCGATTGCTGGGGCACGGGAAATGTTTCGCGCGAGTTTATTTATGCCGCCGACGCCGCCGAGGGGATTCTGCTTGCGACGGAACATTACGACAGCTCCGAGCCGGTTAATATCGGTGCCGGTTTTGAAATAACGATAAGGCAGCTTAGTGAAAAAATTGCCGAGCTAACGGGCTTTTCCGGTGAACTTCGCTGGGACAGCTCCAAGCCGGACGGTCAGCCAAGGCGGTGTTTGGATGTCTCAAGAGCTAAAAAGCGCTTCGGCTTCGAGGCCAAAACCCCTTTCGATGAAGGGCTTAAGGCAACAATAGATTGGTATAGAGCTAATCGCAAAAGGTTGTAAACTCGGCATTCAAAACGTCTCAGAAACCTCAGGCCGGAGCGGGTCGAGAGATACAGCGGCACACTCGTGACACTCATAAAAACAAAATCAGCTCAACACTATGTTGTAGTTCTTTGCGGCGCCCTTGTGCTTTACGTCGTAAGCTGCGCTCCAGGCGCTTTGTGGCAGGACAGCGGATTGATTCAGTATCGCATCTGGCACAACGATATCGAAGGCTTTCTTGGGCTGGCCATTTCTCATCCTCTTTTTTACATACTGGCGATTGTTGTAAAATACATCCCGCTCGGTGAATTTGCTCACAGGATCAATCTGGTCTCGGCAATCGCCGCGGCGGTTGCGGTCGCTAACATGTTCTTGCTCGTGCGCCTGTGGCTCGGCAGGAATCTGCCGGCGGTCGTCGCGGCTGTCACTTTAGCCGTGTCCCATACGTTCTGGCGCCACGCAAGCATCATCGAAACATACACACTCTGGACCGCCCTGTTTCTCGCCGAACTGATAATGCTGCTGCAATATACCAAAACCAGGCGAGTGAGCTATTTGTATTGGCTGGGATTACTGAGCGGCCTTTCAATCGCCGTCCACATGCTCGCTTCGATACCGCTTATATGTTACGCCGTTTTCGTTGCCTTTCTTCTGGCTAAAAAAGAAATTCATATCAGGAACCTGGCGATTATTGTCTTGCTGTGGATTGCCGGTGCGCTGCCTTACGAGTATTTGATAGTCAAAAATATAATACAAACGGGCGACCTGACAGGAACTCTGGCCTCCGCGGCCTTCGGGCTGCGATGGCAGGGAGCGGTCCTTAATGCTTCGCTTTCAATGGGAATAGTGAAAGAGAACTTTCTGTATATCCTGCTCAACTTTCCCACGCCGAATTTTCTGCTGCTCTTTGCGGGCTGCTTTGGGCTGTTCAAAATGTCGCCGGGTCGAAGTTTTCGAAATGTTGTACTGGCGCTGACCGTTCTGTTCTTTCTTTTCGCCTTTCGGTATAATGTCCCTGACCGGTATGCATTCTTTATCCCGTTCTACTGTCTGGTTTCGATTCTGATAGGCCTCGGAACGGATATTTTGCGGAATCAGAAGAATCTGAAGGTTCCTGCGTTATTCGTGCTGCTTTTTTGTATATTACCCGTTGGCGTATATGCAGCATTACCATCGCTGGCCGAAAAAATGCAGCTTAATATAGGCACGAGAAACAATATACCCCAGCGTAATGATTACGAATATTTTCTGCGGCCATGGAAGACCGGGTACAAGGGGGCCGAGCGCTTCGCCGAGGAGGCATTGGATTTGCCGGAGGATGACGCCGTAATCTATGCCGATATCACCACAGTTGGCCCGCTTCTATATCTCCAGGAGGTCAAAGGAAAACGCCCCGATGTGAAGATTGTCTCGGGCACCCTCAACAGCAAGGATGCGCCGAAGTTCGATGAGCACACTATCCGGCAATTACTGGAAGCGGGGCCGGTATACGTTGTTTCGCCCAGGCCCGGGTATTGTCCCCAATTCCTGCTTGATAATTACAATTTCATCCGAGTGGGTATTCTGTGGCAAGTGGTTGAATCTGAAGACCAAACCAAGTCAATAATAAACAAATGAGCGAACAACCTATTACAACCTCGAAAAGACTGGTCCACAACACGTTCTTCAACGTTGCTGCGTTGTTAAGTAACGCCGTGATCGGTTTTTTTCTGATACGCTTCTTTCTCAGCCGGCTCGGCGAGGCTCAATACGGCGTATGGGTGCTGATTGGCGGCTCAATCTTTTGTTACGCCCCCCTGTTAAGCTTTGGATTTAATAGCTCGATCAACAGGTATATACCGCTGTTCATAGCACAAAAAGACAACGATGGAGTCCAGCGGGCCATCAGCACATCATTGTTTTTCTTCATAGCTGTAGGCATCGTTCTTGTAATCATAAGTCTGGTTGTTTGCTACAACGTCGGCTCCTGGTTTGCCATCGAACCTCAACTGGTGAGGACCACCGGCATACTCGTGCTTATCGTCGGATTCTGCTCTGCCTTTGCTATGCCCCTGCAGTCATCGACCGCAATTCTAAGCGGGCTGCAACGATACGATATCATCAACTTAGTCATGCTGGCCATATTGTTCCTGCGAACATTTCTGGTGGTCATACTGCTGCAACAAGGTTACGGTCTGCTGACAACGGGACTCATGTTCGGCCTGAGTGAAATTGTCATGAGAGTTATACATTCGGTCTTTGTAAAGAAGCTGCTGCCCGCAGCATCGTTGTCATTTGCAAAGATAGATTTGCAGCTTCTGAAGGAAATGCTGGCATACGGAATAAATACTTTCATGTATGCGATGGGGGCCATAATCATCTATCATGCCAGCAATCTGATCATCGGGATTTTCATCGGCACCGCCCAGATAAGCCAATTCAGGATTGCAACGGCGGGTGTGCTCTTATTGTCACAACTGCTGCAGGCTTTCACGGCGGCGATAAAACCGGCAGTCAGCGACCTCGACGCCAGAAATGACACCGCGGCGGTTAAGGAAATAGCCTTCCTGACACAAAAGTACAGTCTTCTTTTGATCATTCCCGGCGGTTGTTTCCTAATCGCAATGGGCAGAGAGTTTCTTCATGTATGGGTCAGCGACCAATTCAAGGATCCCACAGTCATTGACGGGATGGCTGTCATCCTGACCATTCTAACTGTCGGACACTGTTTAAGGCTCGCACAGCACAGCAACTTTCTCGTGCTCGTAGGGCGCGGGCAACATAAGATTTTCGGGATTCTGACCGCCTTGATGGCACTATTCTGTGTTCTGGCTTCCATTCTTTCGGTAAAGGTCTTCAATTGGGGCTTGCCCGGGATCGCCTGGTCGAATTTCCTGCCGATGGCGCTAACATCCGTACTGATTCTGCCGATCTATTTCAACCGGAAAATGCATATCTCCACGTTGGAAAGCATTCGTAACGTTTGGCGCCCGGCCTTGTTGGGTTCATTGCCGGCTGTGGCGATGATTTGCGTTTGGAAATATCTGGCACCACCGAATTCATGGCTTGAAATTGTAGGAGTTGTAGCTGCCGCAATGGTCTTGATAGTTATAGGCGGCTGGTTCCTGAGTTTGAAAGAGGTTGAGAAGAAACGATTCGTTAAGATTGCTCTGCCAAAAAAGGAAAATGGCCAAGATTAATTACAGAGAATCTCATAAATACGAGGGAAAGGGCGCCGAATATGAGGCGTACTACCAGAATAAGGCATGGCAAAGATTCCTTTGGTCGCGCGAGCAGGAGATTATCCTGATGATTCTGGAGAAATACTTCACGGGCAGAGATATCCACCTGCTCGACTTCGCTTGCGGAACGGGACGTATCACGGAACTCCTGGAGAATCGCGTCAAAACTTCGACGGGTATCGATGTATCCGGCTCCATGCTGGCCGTCGCCAGGAAGAAACTCAAAAGGACCGAGATAATCGAAACGGATATCACGGCGGAGAATGTTCTCAAGCCAAGGAAATTCAATTTGATTACCGCTTTTCGGTTTTTTCTAAATGCCGAGCCTGAACTGCGCTCTGCAACGATCGGAGCGCTTGCCGAGATGTTGGACGAAGACGGCTATCTCGTATTCAACAATCACCAAAATTCCGGATCGCCCTGGATAAAACTACGCTATGCGCGCCATCGAAAGAAAAATCCGGAAGGCACTTTTAATGTAATGAGTATCGAGCAGATGAAAAAGCTTGTAGAAGGAGCGGGACTTGAGATCGTCGAGATTTATCCTGTCGGGTTTTTTAACCCGCCAAAAGTTCCGGTTTCTTACCGCCTAAATCGCGCGATAGATTGGGCAGCCGGTAAGTTCAATTTCCTGAACCGATTCTCAGAAAGCCCGATAGCCGTCTGTCGCCGGAAAAAGATTCTCAACAGCGATACTTCTACCGCGAGGAAATAGTCAATGGAAATCGTTGGCGAGATTATACGAAAAACCGGAGAACCGGACACGCTGGCAATAGAAGCAGCCAAGGCATCCAAAGCATTTAACATCGGTAAAGACTGCGGCCTGTTTTACGTACCGAAGGTCGTTAATTTCGATGCTAAAACAGGGGTGCTCGAATTCGAGCGGCTCAACGGCCTGGTTACACTGCTTGATATGGCAGCTCGTAAAGACAAGCGGTTATTTGAGCTTTTGAAAAAGGCGGGTCAGGCACTGGCAGTCGTTCATGAAAAATTGGTCTTGCCCGAGGAGATGAAGCATGAACTTCCGGCCGAATGGATGGCCTCTCCCGGCGAGAACGTTTTCATCCATGGTGATTTTGCAGGTTTTAATTTGTGCTTCGACGAATCCTCCGGCCGGCTCGTGATTTTGGACTGGAGTTCGGCGCCGCTTCTGGGAAATGTTGCCACTTACGGATCGAGATTCTTCGACATAATCTGGCTTGTTATCTTTATCTTTTACGGCGCCCCAAGACGCTGCCTGTTCAACTGGGATGCTCAGGGCATGGCCAACGCCTTCCTCTCAGGATACGCGGAACGCCGCCCTGAAATAATTCAGCGTCTATCCGGTGATTTTAAGCCGCTGATGCGTCGATACTATCGTAAGACTGTATGGTACCTCGCCAAACAACGGTCCTGGTACAAAGCAGACAGGTACCTGCTGTACCAGTTTATGATTTATCCAAGGTTTGCCCGTTATCATCCCGGACACGGTTAAGTCCGACGGTTATACTGGAGGCTTCAGCTAATTATGTATGCCGAATATGCGAATGAAATTGATTTTGACCAGGAGTATCTGTATTACGAACAGGGCGAGCGATTTTCCGACATACCGTTACCGCCTGTAATGAACGTTTTACTTTTTGTGAGCTGGATTGTTATTTCCCTGATCGGACTTGCCGTAATCTCTCTCGCAAAAAATCCTGTGGCAGGCATCGTCATTATAGCTTTGCCGACGTTTATCGGAATGGTCCTAAAGCCGACTTTCGGGCTTTCTATACTGATGTTGGTTCTGCCGACAGGTGCCGGCATCGGTTTTAACCAGACTTTCAGTCTCGACCGGGGAATTGGTTTGGCCCTTGCGGTCAGTTTCGCGCTGAATGTACTTATCACCCGTCCTGGATTACGAATCAGTAACAAGGCGATATGGGTAATGGGACTATATACAATCTGGATATTTCTGGTTTCGCTGGGAGGTCCCTATCTCGGCCTCGAATTAATGCGTGCCTTTACCCAGTTTCAGCTTCTTGTGCTCATTTTGATTGTCTACTGGATACTCGAAACAAACGGTGAAAAAACTTTTCAATGGGCGCTGAGAGCATACGTCCTCGGAACATTAGGCACCATCATTATGGCATTTATCACAGGCACTGCAATCAGAACGATGGAAAATACTTCTCAGACAAGATATTCAGCCACCCTGGGCGAGGCAATCGATGCGAATATGTTGGCGGCCTTAATAAGCACGGCTTTTCTGGCAGCCATTTACCTGTTTGCACGTAACAAAAATATATTCTGGCGAGCGATTAATCTTGCCGCAATTTTATTTCTGCCCTTAATGCTGCTCAAAATCGGCTCACGCGGCGCTCTGGTCGCGCTGGCGTTTACCATGTTGTCGCCTTTGCTGTTTATAAGGCAAGTCGCACGAAGACCTGCATTGGCGGCCCTGCTGCTCGTGATTTTTCTGCTGGCCTCAATCGGCTCAGGGCTGCTGATAAAAGGAGATGGGCTGGAAACGTCGGTCACAGAACGGCTGACGGACGTCGGGTACGCCAAAGAGAGCATTCGCTATAGAATGGAGCCCATAAAGCTGGCCGTCAAGACCGTGGCCAGAAAGCCGGCGGGAACAGGGTATTACAGTTGGTTCGAACAAACCGGAACCTTAATCTGGCCACACAACGATTTCTTTCTTGTTTTAGGAATTTATGGAATACCAGGCGCTTTGCTCTTTATATGTTTCATGGGTATATTGTTGTTCACTGTAAGGCGTATCCCGCTCGGGCTCGAAAAAATATACGCCAGGGCAGTTCTCATATTTCTTATCATGATGGGATTGACCATCGGCCAGTTATTTCACAAATATTATTGGGTTTTTCTGGCGTTTGTAATGGCGGGCGAACGGATCGCTAAAATCTATACGCCAACGGACGATTCAGAATCTGCCGGTGAATATGAAGATGACTCATTAACAGAATATGAGCCGGTTTAATCGGGCGAGGCTTTAGCACTGTGAGAATTCTGGCAATTTCACACCTGTTTCCAAATCTCAAAGAAAAGAGATACGGCATCTTTGTGGCCCGGCAACTTTCCGAGATTCGCAGGCTTGGTACGGAAATAACGGTTATAGTGCCGCGCATCTGGTGCCCCGGATTCATCAGGCACTTTGACAGATGGAAAAACCATGACCACAAGTGTTCGCTGTGCCGGTTCGAAGGGATAGAAACTTTCAGCGTACCGTATTTAAGGCCGCCGGGGAACTTTTACAATCGATGGTCCGGGCTGGCCGCTTTTCGGGCCATGAAAAGTAAAGCTCTCGAATTACACAAAAGCAGGAAGTTCGACGTGATATACGCGACGGATTTTTTCCCCGACGGCGATGCTGCCGTAAGACTGGCTAAGTACCTCAAGCTTCCGGCGGCCTGTCTGAGCATCGGCGTAGATGTAAATATAACCGCCCATTCCAGCGGAATTATACACAGGCATTTTGTGAAGACGGCAAAGGCTCTTGACGGCACATTGGCCTGTGGACAAAGCGTTGCAGACGGGATCGAAGCTGTAACCGGCAAGAGTCCCTTGTGCGTTTACGGCGTTCTGGATCTAAAAGAGTTCTCGCCGATAGCGGACAAAACTCCGGCAAGAAAAGAGTTAGGCCTGCCGCCGGATAAAACCATAGCCTTGTACGCCGGTTACTTAACCAAACGCAAGGGTGTTTATGACCTTCTCGAAGCAATATACAGAGTACAAAAAAAGTGCCCGAACTTGCTACTGGTCATGTGCGGAACCGGTCCCGAAGAAGCAGTACTGCGGAGACTGATTAGAGAAAAAGGCGTTGAACATATTGTTCACATGGCCGGCGAGGTCGAGCCCGAACGAATGAATAAATGGATGCAGGCAAGCGATCTGTTCGTGCTGGCCTCCCATACCGAAGGGATGCCGAACGTTGTCACCGAAGCGATGGCTTGCGGCCTGCCGGTTGTTGCCACAGCGGTCGGCGGCCTGCCCGGGGCCATTGGTGATTGTGACGGCGCTCTTCTTGTCCCGCCTGAGAACGTCGACGACCTGGAAAAAGCGATTGTGAAGGTAATTAACGACAATCAACTGCGGGCTAATATGCGAATCGCCGCTCGAAATAGGGCAGAAGAACAATTCGGGGGCAGGCGCAACGCACGCCTGATTTTAGATTATCTGCGGAAAATCGTAGAAGAAAAACAGGTAAAACAAAGGGGCTGAGCAGCTCGATGAAACAAACATACCTGGTAATAGACGCCTGTCAATTCTCCGCCAACTATAATTATTGCCTGTTGGACGCTCTGGCCAAAAAGGGGGAAAGGATAATCTATGCCACAACAAAATTTGCACATGGGCACATCCCCAGCCCGCCGGATGTTACGGTTTTCCGCTGTTTCTTTTTCCTTGCCAGCCTGGCCGGCATGGTGACTTCTTCGGGCCCGGTACGGCGTTTTCTTCGAGCGATCGAGTATCCGCTGAATTTACTTATTTTGCTGGCATACGTGCTGATAAAACGCATTAAGATCGTCCATTTTATATGGATTGTTTCGCCCTGCCTGGACTATCGGCTCATAAGGCTGTTACAGTTGGCAGGCTGTCACGTGGTTTATACCGCGCACAATCCTTTCCCGCATGAGCCCAAAGCCGATGACATCCGAAAGTATTCCAGGATTTATCAAAGGGTCGACCATGTGATCGCCCTGACGAACTTTACACGAAACGAAATAATGGCACATTGCGGGATATCATCCGAGAAAATATCTGTACTGCCGCATGGGGATTACAAAGCACTGTTTTCGCGATATGACTGTAACGACAATCTGGCTAAAAATGTACGGCAAAAGGCTGGAGAACGAAAAATCATCGCCTTTCTCGGTCATATCCGTCCGTACAAGGGACTGGAAGTTTTTCTCGATGCGTTCGGACTAATCAAGCAACGAATACCTGATTCTTTCTTCCTTATCGCCGGTTCGGTACTCGTAGGTGATAAGAAGAGTTGGGAAGAAAAGCTTGCTGAAAGCTGTAAGCCCGACGACCTGTGGGCGGACATCCGTTTCGTGCCGGTGGAGGATGTCAAAGCATATCTTTCGGTCATCGATGTGCTGGTTCAACCCTACATTAGCGCATCCCAAAGCGGCAATACAGTCATGGCGTATGCCGCGGGAGTGCCGGTTATTTCAACAAACGTGGGCGGTCTGGGTGAAATGACTGAGGACGGAAAAACAGGATACGTTATCGCCCCCCGTGACCCCGAGGCGATTGCCGATGCTCTCAGTAAGTATTTTGAAGGTGATAACTACGAGAAAATGTCCCACAATGCCCGCCGGGCTGCGGCCGAGCAGTTCAACTGGGAGAAAATAGCCGAGCAAACCGCTGCTGTGTATCGGCGTTTCGCAGCTATGTCCCAAAAGGGCTGAACAATCCTTTGGAAAACAGTAGAGGCGAAATCGGGAGTCCAGTGTGCGCCAGATAAAGCTGTTATTGAAAAGGACGGCGTGGAAAATTTTACCGAACTCGACGGTTCAATTAATAAAGAAACGTCACTATCTCAGACTGTTATGCTCATCGTTATTAGAAAAAGATCCGGAGCTAAGAGTTGTCCGATATTTGGTAAAACCAAGGGATACTGTAATCGATATAGGGGCCAACGTCGGAGTATATTCGAAAATACTCTCGGAATTAGTCGGGCCGGACGGCCATGTATACAGCATCGAGCCGTTCCCTCCAACCTTTGAAATATTGTGTTACAACGTAAGAAAATTACGCCTCGATAATGTTGAGCCTATAAATGTCGCCGTTTCTGATTCCCAGGCTATTGTGACTATGACGCTTCCTTATGATTCATCCGGGGCCGAGACTCATTACCGGGCTTCCATAGTCACTCATCGCGCGGAAAAAGGCAAAACAGCTAACGTCCAGGCCACCACAATCGATTCCAGATTTTTAAGCGCATCGGGAACAATATCATTTATCAAGTGTGACGTGGAAGGACACGAGCTGGCCTGTATCAAAGGGGCAACAAAGTTTTTGGCCCGGTCTCAACCTGCCTGGCTTATAGAAGTTTCAGGAGAACCGGACGATACAGATTCGGCGGCTCATCATGTTTTTAAGATATTATGCAACCAGGGCTATTCAGCATGGTGGTATGACGGCAGTAAACTAAGAAAACGCCGCCCCGGCGACAAAAGTACTAATTACTTTTTCTTAAAAGATAACCATATAGATATTCTGAATAAAAGCGAATTAGAGATATTATCGACTTGAGCCTGCAGAAGAATGCTTCTTATGGGAATTCCTGAGGCTTCCCATCCGGAGCTAACAGCCTTGCCGCCCAGGCATAAAAACACAGCGGCGCATTCTCCATTGTTTTGTTCTGGGACAAAGGCATATTGGGCCCGCCGTTGGTCAAATCATACGCCAACGAAAGAAACAGGTTTTTCACGGCATTGTCATATGCGGCAAGTCGATGCCAGCCGAACCAAACGTGACCTTTATATCCGGGCGGTAATTTGCCATGTTTGGGATCATCGTAGGATATGTCACTGCCGTCGACGAAGTTTGCAAAGTAGAACGGATTCTTTTCCGGCTTCCAGATTTGCTTTTTGAAAGTTTTCATAAACATATCGAGTCCGGCTTTGTCAATAAAACCTTCATGGTATGCCCTGGCGGCGAGCCAGACGGTTCGGTTTGCATGTGCGGTATCAAGGACGGCTGTCTTTCCTTTTCGCCTCCAGTCGGGAATGAAATACCAGACGTAGCCGCCCGTCGATTCGCGAGGCAATACGCCCCAGTCACTTGGGCTCTGGCGACCAAGTCCCAAGGCTTTGGGAGGAGACTGGCGTAAGTCGGATCGAAAGCCGATGTATAAATTCGTCAGGCATTCGGCCCATTGTCGATAGGGATACTTGCGATAGCCTAATTTATGAAGGTCCATGCAAATCACGGCAAAATGTTCTCGTGTGTCCCGGGCGGCGTTTAATACGGCCAAAAGGTAGATTTTTGATCTGGGGCCCTGAAAATGTTCGGGCTTTATCGATGGTGCATAAAAGAGCCATTTTTCGACAATGTTTTTTTCCACGAAATCGGCAATATCTTTCCAGTCATCCCGCCCGGCCTGCTTGAGGGCATCTGCAACTATGAGAAATCCGGCGGCACCCTGAAAGTCGGAGATTTGATTATGACCCCCGGTCTGTTCTTCGGCTTCCTTCAAAAAAAAGCAGGGCCATGTTCCTCTGGGCCGATTGTGCCGGAGTAATGGACGCTGGTTCGACTTTGCGTCGGCCATTGCTTTAACAACCCGATTATTTGCCTGTTCGAGATAGGCTGATTTGCCGGTAGCCCGCCACATGTCAATCAGGGCCTGAAGCTCCTGGCGAAGGTAATAAACCGCCAAATCATCTGAGAGGTTTATGAGCTTGTTTTTCCGAACATGCGTAGCATATTCCCGGTCGAAAGCTGCTAAAAGCCTTTTGAGCAACAGAGGTCGATTGGCTTCGTCCAGAGGACTTGCTTGTGGTTTAAGGTCCGGCAGATTAACATCCGATTCTGCAGCCGGGGATATTACTGCCGAGATACATATTGAGCATAAAAAAACCAAAAACAGAATCCCATTTATGGGACTCCTGGTTTTTGAATTGTGCCAGCTTTGTTTCATGTTTTTTAGCAATATCGGGAACGGGGAAAAATATGCGATATTAATCCTGATTCGGTCTATACTTATATTATATCTTACAGAAACGAAAAAACAAATAAACGAAGTTTATGAACAGTTTAAAGCAAGTTGCAATGCCAGAAAAGCCGGGCTAAGCTATAGAATAGAGACTTACCCGGATTTTGTCATGGAGAAATAAATGAGAATCAGTATTTTCGGCATGGGTTATGTTGGAGTTGTTAGCGGGGCATGTCTGCTGCGGGACGGGCACGAGATCCTCGGTGTGGATCCGGTCGCAGCAAAAGTTGCAGACCTGTCACAGGGACAGTCGCCCATTCAGGAATCCGGCGTAGCCGAGCTGCTCAGTGAAGGCTACAGGGACGGCCGGCTCAGAGCGACAACCGAAGCACGCGATGCCCTGACAGACAGCCAGATGGCCTGGATTTGCGTGGGAACCCCATCCGAGACGGACGGCGGAATCAACCTTTCGGCAGTTGAGAATGTTACAGGGCAAATCGCACAAACTCTTCGCGATTCGAAGGCCCGTCCACTGATCGTACTTCGAAGCACCTGTCTTCCGGGAACAACCGCCAACCTTGTCATTCCTCTGCTGGAAAAGGAATCCGGCATGACGGTGGGAAAAGATATCCATCTTGTTTATCATCCCGAGTTTCTGCGGGAAGGCTCGGCGGTCGAGGATTTCGACAAGCCGCCCAAAATCGTCATCGGCGAAGCTTATCCCGGCGCGGGAGATTTACTCCTGAAGATTTATGAGAAATACGATGCTCCGTTGTTCCGCATGGGATTCAACGAGGCCGAAATGGTCAAGTATAGTGACAACCTTTTGCACGCTTTGAAGATTACGTTCGCGAATGAAGTTGCGGCTATCGCCCGGTCCGCAGGAGTGGACGCCCGCCGGGTCGCTGATGTTTACTGCGCCGACACGAAGTCCAATATCAGCCCGCGATACCTTCGCCCGGGCTTCGCATTCGGCGGCTCCTGTCTGCCCAAGGACCTTCGCGCGATTCTGCGATACGCCTCGCTCAAATCGCTGCAGCTTCCGATGCTGGAAAGCGTGCTCCAGAGTAACGAGGCACAGATAAATGAGCTTGTCCGGCGGGTTCTTGAAAATAGACCCGGCACGGTCGGGATGGTCGGCCTGGCCTTCAAGCCGAACACGGACGATATGCGCGAAAGCCCCTTTGTGAAGGTTGCCAAGGCGCTGCTCGGTGAGGGAATACAACTGAGAATTTATGATCCGGTCGTCCAGCCGGAGCGGCTGATAGGAAGCAACAAACAGCAGGTTCAAAAGGCGCTGCGCCATCTGGAGAAGCTGCTCGTTAGCTCGCTGGAAGAGCTAATGGAAACAGATTTGATAATTATAAATCAACGAATCGTAGACGCCGATCGTGTTCGATGCTGGCTCAACGCCGGAATCCGCGTGCTGGATCTGGCAGACATCAGAGGTGTAAATCGCAACACCGACGGCTACGAAGGCATTTACTGGTAATATCACAAGTATGCACATTCTCTATCTGCACCAATATTTTGCTACGCGAAAAGGAATGACCGGGACGCGATCCTACGAATTTGCCCGGCACCTTGTGAGCAAAGGTCACCGCGTGACAATGATGACCTCGGGACTGGCAAACCGGGAGTTTCCCGTGCCCGAAGGCAAACAATACGCAGAGTTCGAGACCGAAGGAATTGGCGTGGTTGCGATTGCCGCGGCCTACAATGACCCGCAAGTCGGCACCGGCATGAGCGGCTCGCAGCGGATGCTCAAGTTCTATCAGTTTGCGTGGTCAGCCTGCCGCCTCGGCAAGAAACTCCCGGCGCCCGATGTGGTCTTTGCAACGCACACGCCGCTGACAATCGGGCTGGCCGGTCTTACCCTGGGCCAACACTTCAAGGTCCCGTTCGTTTTCGAGGTACGCGACCTCTGGCCCGAAGCGCTGGTCAACGTCGGAGGTTTGAAAAATCCGCTGGCAATATGGTGGCTGGAGCGAATGGCAAAAAAAATATATGCCGGGGCAAAGCATATCGTCGCCCTGTCACCCGGCATAAAAGAAGGTATCGTCCGCGCTGGCGTGCCGGCAGGAAAGGTAACGATAATCCCGAACGCCAGCGACCTGGACCTGTTCGGCCCGGATATTGACGGCTCGGCACAGCGCGAGCGGCTCGGATTGAAAGATAAATTCGCCGCGATTTACTTCGGGGCGATGGGCTTGGCGAACGGTCTTGAGTACGTGATTGAAGCCGCGCGAATCTTAACCGAACGTGGCAGCAACCATATCGTCCTCGTACTGCACGGCAGCGGCGGAAAACGTGCCGAATTGGAAAAGATGGCAAGCGAATACGAACTGACAAACGTAATCTTCAGTGACCTGGTGCCCGACAAGGAGCAGGTCGCTCGAATTGTTGCCGGCTGTGACGTGTGCATGACTATCTACCGGGCGGCTAAGGAGCATACCTGGTCTCCGAATAAGATGTTTGACGCTCTGGCGGCGGGAAAACCCGTTCTTATAAATGTTCCGGGCTGGCTGGGTGAAACGATAGAGAAAAACAACTGCGGCAGGTGCCTCGACGCCAATCGCCCCCAAATGCTGGCCGATGCGCTGGAAGAGCTGGCGGCGGATCCGGAGCTATGCCGGCAAATGGGCAAAAATGCCCGTGAATTAGCGGAACGGGAATTTGACCGGGTTAAATTGGCCAGCCGTATTGAAAACGTGCTGATAGAGGCAATTAGCGAAAGATAATTAATGCAAAAGCATAATAACGATTTGGCTGCCTATGACAATTTTGAAATTATAGAGGCCGGCTTTATCCACGTTCCGGGCATGGTTCAGTGCCATATTAAGTCCTTCCCGGGACGATTTATGACTGAGATGGGTTATCATTGGCTTTGTGCTCTTTATCGATTTTTCGTTAAGCATCGCGGAAGTATTTGCCGGATTGCCGTTGATGCTGACGGCAAAGTCGTTGGTCTGGCAGTAGGCGGCGATCCCCATATCCGGGACGAATTTCTCAACTCGGCACTGTTCCGGTATCCTCACCTTATTTTCTGGAAGTTTCTCAGCAAACGACTGGTACGCCGAGTGCTCCTTCAGGAACTCGCCGGGAAATTACGCCGAAAGCGTGCCGCTGCTCATTCGGACGATACTAAATCGCCAAGTATCGGGATTCGCTCAGGTAACCTGCTGTCGATCTGCGTTCTGCCTGACTATAAAGGGACCGGCGTCGCCGGAAAACTTATCGAATCCTACCAGCTTGCCTGTAAGACCGAAGGATACGAGCGACTTACTTTATCTGTCCTCAGCGAGAATAGCCGTGCCGTGGCTTTCTACAAGAAACACGGTTGGCGCCAGAGCGGTAAATCCGGAGAAAGCATCAGATTTTGTCTGGACTTGTAGTTGCCGCTGATGCATTTTTAGTTTTACGTAGTGTAGAATGAGTGCCTGATCGAAAGAAATCTCATGCAGGATTTACCTTTTGTAACTATCATCATGCCGATTCGCAACGAGGCCGATTTTATAGAGCGTGCGATAAGAAGCGTATTGGATAATGATTATCCCGCCGGGAGAATGGAGATTCTCGTTGTGGATGGGATGAGCGATGACGGCACGAGAGAAATTACGGCACGACTATCGAAAGCGGACAGCCGGGTAATGATGCTGGACAATCCGAAGCGGATTGCTCCGGCGGCGATGAATATTGGCCTTAAGGCAGCACGAGGCGATTTGTTCATTCGAGTGGATGGTCATGTAGAAATCCCGGTGGATTTTATCGCTAAATCGATCCGGTGCCTGCACGAACATCCGGAAGCATGGATTGCAGGCGGCTTTATTAAAACAGTTGCGGATAGTTTTGTGGGGCAGGCGATTGCCTCGGCGATGCGCTCGCCGATTGGCGTTGGCAACTCGCGATTCAGGCTGGGAGATTATGAAGGCTGGGTCGATACGCTCGCCTTCGGCACGCACCACAGGTGGATCGTCGATAAGATCGGCTACTTCGACGAGGAATTAGTACGGAACCAGGACGATGAATTCAACCTTAGAATCATTCTGGCCGGCGGTCAAATATGGATGTCGAAAGCGATCCAGAGCACATATTTTTCGCGGGGCTCCCTGCGTAAACTCTGGAAGCAGTATTTTCAGTATGGCTTCTGGCGGATCAGGACTTTACAGAAACATAAGAGGCCGGCCAGTTTCAGGCAATTAGTGCCTTTGTTATTTGTTTTGTCCCTTCTATTGCCGGGATTGGCAGGTTTTTTATGGAAGCCGCTTTGGATTCTATTGGCGATTGAAGCGGCCTTTTATGTGCTGGGGCTTTTGATCGGAGCGCTGGACGTTGGTCGCAAATCCGGCTGGCGATACGCAACTCTGGCGCCGGTAGTTTTTGCCATCCTGCACTTCGCCTACGGATCAGGTTCGCTATGGGGCGTTGTCAGGTTTTCCATCCTGAGAGGAAGCGGCTTGAAAAAACCCGAAGAAATTCAAATGTCGAGGTAGCAAAACTCAAATGGATGAGATGATTAAAGAATACCAGCATAAGTTTGCCCGATTCCTCGGCGCTGAGCGGGCTTTTGCCTTCTGGAAAGGCAGAGTCGCGCTGTACGCCCTGCTGCGGACGCTCGACGTCGGCCAGGGCGATGAGGTCATCCTGCCGGGCTATACCTGCGTAATGAATGTCAATCCGATTAAGTACGCCGGGGCCAGGCCGGTATATGTCGACATCGAGCCGGACACATTCAACATGAATGTGGCTCTGTTGAAAGAAAAAATCACAAACAAAACAAAGGTCATCATTGCCCAGCATACATACGGCTATCCATGTGAAATGAACACGATTATGAAAATCGCTCAGAGCAGCGGCATTTGCGTCATCGAGGATTGCTGCCTTGCTCTGGGTTCGAAATATCAAGGCAGGATGGTCGGGACATTCGGCAGGGCCGGATATTTCTCATCTCAATGGAACAAGCCTTATACGACTGGCCTCGGAGGAGTGGTAATAACAAGTGACCGGGAATTAGCCGAGCGGATCGAATCACTTGCGGCAAATGAAATGTGCCCGCCTTCGGGCCGGGAAGTCTTTATGCTCCGAATACAATTAATGATCTATCGACTGTTTATCTATCCGAGAACGACTGCCCTGGCCCAAAGCCTGTTCAGGTATCTCACGAAAAAAGGGGCGGTCGTCGGCTCCTCAAGCACAAGTGAATTCGAACCAGTGAAAGCTGACGATTTCTTCAAAGCAATGAGTTCCGTACAGGCTCGCTCGGGAATCAGGCAACTCGGCAAAATAGAAAAAAACATCGCTCACCGGCGGAAGACGGCGCAGTTGTATGATGAGCTGCTTGCGGCTAAGGGCTTCAAATCCAGCAGGGACAGCAGAGACTGGGCCGAACCGGTCATGGTAAGGTATCCAGTGCGAATCGAAGAGAAAGATAAGGCTCTCGCACAGGCGGCGAAAGCCGGCATCGAGCTTGGAAGCTGGTTCGAATGTCCCCTGCACCCGATTGAAACACCCTTGGTATCATACAACTACGAACTCGGTATGTGTCCGGAGGCTGAGAAAGCCGCCCACGAGGTGGTGAATTTGCCGCTGCATCCACGGACAAGCAAAAAGACGGTCGAACGAAGCGTCGATTTCATCACCGGCTTCACTCAAGCCGGCTGACAGTTACCGCTGCTTGCGGATTGCCCCTCGCAAGCCCTCCATCTTCAGGTAGCCTTTCCTCCAGACGATGATACCTGAGACTGCGAATACGAGCACATATATAATCAAGGCATATCTTGCCCTGATTTTTGTTCTGAGGCTCAGCCCGAGCCCGATCAGAGCATACAGAGCAGCCAGGCCGTAGCATATCGCGACGGTTCTTTTCAGCGGTATTCCCCTGTCAATCATCTGGTCATATATATGACCGCGGTCGGAGACGAACAGAGGTCTGTGATTGAGCAGTCTCCTGGCCAACGCGACAGCGGTATCAAGGATCGGCAGGCCGAAGACGACGACCGACGCCATCCACCACCGGACGGCCTTTTCGGCGAACAAAATCATCAGCGCCGCGGCGATAAATCCGAGCAGCATACTTCCGGCGTCCCCCATGAATATCTTGGCAGGGTGACGATTGAAAGGCAGAAAACCACAGACCGCCCCGAGAAGTCCCAAACACAAAATGACGCGGACGGAGTCGCCACCCACCTTACTTGAGCCCCAGGTCCCAAGGTGAATAGCCAGCATCAAAAGGGCCGTAGCGATAATCACCGTGACGCCGGCACAAAGACCATCCAGGCCGTCGAGAAGGTTCAGCGAATTTGTCGCTCCGAGGACAAAACCGATAACGATGGGGATTCCAAAAATTACCTCAAGGTTCTCCGGAACATTCAATCCGAGATAGGTATTAAGAAAACCGAGGCTGGGCCTGACCCCCACGGCCATGAGAATGACGGCGGCAACGATTTGTCCCAGTATCTTCTGGTAAGGTTTTATGTCGAATATATCATCGACCAGACCAATGAAGCAGGCGATTGCGCCGCCTGCAAGAACACCAAAAAGCCAGGTGAAAGTTGAAGGCAGATGCTTCTGGCCGTGGAGAAAATAAATACCCGCAAGAACGCCGGCGGTTAATCCGACGAGCATGCCTACGCCACCAAGATAGGCGACACTTGCTTTGTGAGTTTTGACGAGACGATCGGGCTTATCGACAATGCCGAACTTTATAGCAATGTTCTTGCACAACCACGTGGCAACGAATGCCGAGACAAATGAAAATACGAGCACAGGCCAGAACTGCAGGACCCAGCTTATGGGCCTTTCGGGACCTATGAGATTATCCAGCATATTCTCGTCCTTTACCTGAAGAATTCCCAAGCACGGAAGCACATACAGATTTTCTTTAGTCTATCGGATGTCCTTGAACCTGTCCAGGCCAATCACCGCAGCATTGACGTTCAGGTTGTATCCGAGTAAACTATTTGTATGAGTTTTTTCAAGATTCTAAAACGTGGACTTGATATAATCATATCGCTATCGGTATTGATTATTCTCTGGCCGGTTTTGTTATTTATCGTCATAGCGATAAAGGTCAGCAGTAAAGGGCCTGCCGTTTTCAAACAACAAAGGGCGGGCAAAAACGGCAATCCGTTCGTGTTTTACAAGTTTCGCACGATGACCATCGATGCCAATCCCTTTGGGCCAAGCCCGAAATCCGGCCTGGATCCCCGGCTGACAAAAGTCGGAAGAATTTTACGCGAATATTCCCTTGACGAGCTGCCGCAATTGTTTAATATATTAAAGGGAGATATGAGTGTTGTCGGACCCCGGCCGTTGTACCTTTCGCAGATACCCGAATGGAGCGAACGGCAGAAAAAGCGGCTGCTTGTAAAGCCCGGATTGACCGGTCTGGCACAAATATCCGGACGCGGAGAAATAACGCGTGAAGAAAAACTTGAACTCGACGTTAAATACGTGGAAACAGCGAGCTTCTCAGCCGATGTAAGGATAGTACTGGCCACCATTGCCCATGTTTTCAGCCGAAAGGGCATCTATGAGAAAAGATACTCGCAAGCCGAATCCACACGAGGTACAAAACCTTGAATACTCGATATCTGTCGAGGATCAAGGACGAGAATAATATGAAATATCTGACAAAAATAGAACAGTTGGAGCACTTAAGCCCTGCCGAAAAAGCCGAGCTCAAGCAGGTAACCGACGAGTTTGCTTTTCGCAGCAACGACTATTATTTATCGCTGATCGATTGGAACGACCCTGACGATCCGATCCGGACTCTTATCATCCCCAACCTGCAGGAGCTTGACGAATGGGGCCGGCTTGATCCGTCGGATGAGAAAACCTATTGCGTAATGCCCGGGCTCGAGCATAAATATCCTTCCACGGCTCTTCTACTTGTTAGTAATGTGTGTGATGGGATCTGCCGGTACTGTTTCCGCAAGCGCGTCTTCATCAACCCGCAGAACGAATACCTGCGAAACCTTCCGGCGGCGATACAGTACATAAGGCAGCATAACGAGATTACCAATGTACTTCTGACAGGAGGGGACCCATTCGTACTTAAACCATCGAAGCTTGAGAATATTATCCGGGAACTGAGGAACATTGAACATGTCGGTATCATTCGTATAGGGACAAAGATACCGGCGTTCAATCCCTCTCGGATTGTCGGAGAATCGGCTCTGCCCGAGATAATAAAAAAGTACAGCACCGAGCAAAAGAGAATATATATCATGACTCACTTTATTCACCCGAGGGAATTGACAGATCTGGCGGTCAAGGCGGTCGGCCTGTTGCAAAAAGCCGGCGCGCTGATCGCCAACCAGATGCCGCTCATAAGAGGCGTCAATGATAACCCCGAGGTCATGGCGGAGCTGCTGGCCAAATTATCCTTTATTGGTGCAGTTCCCTACTATATTTTCCAGTGTCGCCCGGCACTGGGCAATAAAGCCTATACAGTCCCTATCGAGGAAGGTTACGAAATTATCGAGCAGGCAAAAGCCCTTGTCTCCGGATTGGCAAAACGCGTCCGGTTTGTCATGTCGCATTCGACAGGCAAGATCGAAATCATCGGCAGGACGGAAGACTTCGTCTATTTCAAATATCACAGGGCCGCCGAAGATGCCGATAGCGGGCGATTCCTGGCCCTGGTGAGTAATCCGGACGCCTATTGGCTTGATGATTATACTGAAATGATTAGGGATTACCCTATCGATTTACCGTATCGGTCCTACGGTCCACAATAATATTCGAGCCCCTGATATAGCATCGGAAATGATGGTTAGAATCGGCACTGTGATTTTACTCGCTTTAGTTTACTGCGGCTCAACCTCTGCGCTTGAGCCCGATGAAATCTTAGTCATAGCAAACAAAGACCGTACAGAATCCGGGCGGATTGCCCGGTATTATTGTAGCAAACGCGGAGTGCCGGACAAAAACATTCTCGCGCTGCCTTTGGGCGCAAAGCTTAACGATACAATCAACAGAGACGATTACGAAAAGCAGCTTGCAGAGCCTATTCGCAAGAGATTGCTTACTCCTGAATTCCTTGGGAAAGTCAGATGCCTGCTCACGACTTACGGCGTGCCGATCAAAGTAGGAAGACGAGGCCCCTTGAGAAACCAGCAGGACAAGCTGAGGGAACTGAAGGGATTAGTTGAGCGGGAAAAAAAGAAGATTGAACAGTTAAAGCAGAACGATTCGGCCGATTCGGCAGAGTACAAACAAAGCAGCCGCCGGCTGGCTCAGTTACAACTCCAAATCGCTCGTATCAACGGCAAAGAAACAAACGCTTCGGTCGACAGCGAACTGTCAATGGTCTTGTTCGAAGATTATGATTTGTATCGCTGGCAGCCGAATATGCTGAAAAATGACGTCCTGGGCCTGAGTTTTAGAACGCTCATGGTCAGCCGGCTCGATGGGCCCGATGATCGAATCGCCACAGGCCTTATCGACAAAGCGATAGAGGCAGAAAAGACCGGACTAAAAGGTGTCGCCTACATCGATTCAAGAGGTATCATGAGAAATGACATGTACGGTCACTTCGACCAATCTCTGCGCGATTTAGCGATACTTACAGGATTGCGAATGGAAATACCTGTGAAAGAAGAGCGAACGGCAAAACTTTTTGCTCCGGATTCCTGTCGGCAAACGGCTATCTACTGCGGCTGGTACAGTCTGAAAAAATATGTCGATGCCTTCGAGTTTGTCGACGGCGCTATCGGGTATCATATAGCAAGTTTTGAAGCCGTCAACCTGCGCGATCCGAACAGCAGCCAGTGGTGCCCGTCTATGCTAATAGACGGCATCACAGCAACATTAGGAGCGGTCAGCGAGCCGTACCTGCATTCATTTCCGGAGCCAAGAGCATTTTTCGCCGAACTGTATCAAGGTCACTGTCTTGTCGAAGCATACTACTGCACAAAACCGTTTAATTCGTGGCAGTTGCTCCTGATCGGGGATCCGCTGTACAGGCCCTTTAAAAATAATCTTAGAAAAACCACGGACTAAAGACCACTGTTTTCACTTTTCGAACCCTGTGTTTTATGGAATAACGCTCTCAGGTAAAATACCGTAACAACTGCCGCTATTGATCCGAAGGAGATGATTATATCCGAAAGTGCGAAATCTTTGCCGGCGATAACGGAAAATAATTTGACAATCATTAGAAAACCGGCCGGTCCCGCTATCGCTAATATGAGCCATTTGGCTTTAGGGGCTTTTACAGCAAAAAAAAGATGCGTGCATTGAATCCATAGAATAGTCAAAATCGCATAGGCAAAGAGATGAAACACAGCATTTGTAACAGGCAGCAGGTCGGCCAAATTTGCCCGCGTGACATTGGTTATGCCAAAGATGAAAGTGGCCACTACTAACAGCACTGCCGGCCAAAACGTAAGAAATGAGGAAAGAATTAAGCCTGCAAGTGAACCTGCCAGGTCCGTGAAAAAATCCCGAATATCACAGCTACGTCCTGCCACATAGGTCTGAAGCCACTCGTCAAGAATCCCATACACAACTATCACAAACAACACCAACCAGGGCGCAGCCCGGCGCCATTTCACTTTCCGATCGCCACTGACAGTGGACCAGATCAAAAAAGTCAGAATCAAATAGGCCAGAAAGTGAAGGCTCTTATCTGAGACGTCGGCCTCCTGAACGACATGCGGGATTGGGATGTGTGCAAGTACAAACAGCGCCGGCCAGTAAAGAACCAATACGCATGCCGCTATCTTCTGTTGGTGCGATAAAGTCATTGAAACCACCTAAAATAATTCCTGCCCGGTAATACTGTGTCACTGAGGATTCAAAGAGCCGGCACTGCCCATATTCTCCGCCGTCAAGAACAACAGCCAGTCATCGCCGTCATTCGGGGCTGAGAGTTTTTTGCCGTTATTTGTCATTCCCACATAACGCCTGTCCGAGGTGTTCTGAGCGTTTATCCACATCACATTGTACGAGCCGGTACTCACAGAAACATTTACGGCTCCACCACTGACAAGATATACCAGATAGCACCCGCCTTCTTCGACGAGACAAAAGCCGCTATCCACGATCCTCTGGTTGGGACTCATGCGATAAAAAGGTATCGTCTCGAAGAAGTCCCAAACCTTCTTGACAATATCGTGCCGGGCCTGAATTCTATCAGACATCTCCATGCTCCCGCTGAAACCGGAGGACGAATTTCCGTCCATATCCGCATAATTGATCGCTGCGCCCGACATAATGATGACAAACGCCTTTTTTCGGATATCAACGTCATTCCGGATATCGTGGTATTTGTTGCCGGGCCAGAATACTTCCTGGGCATAAAGGGGCTTAGCTTCATGATGGTTCTTTAACAAACCACTGTGAACGTCGGATAAGTTTGTCCCTTTCCAACCCTGCAGCGTCACGAAAGAGAGCCATTCCTCGTCTCTGAACGGATCGTCTCCACTCGGATTATGAACCGAGACCAGATGCCCGAATATGTCCAGCTTTTTGATCTCGCGGCCGAGGCGATTAATATCGGCCGCCGTCATGGCGTTTCGGAAATCATTGGGTTTGAGTTTCGGTTCAGGCCCCGCTACATTAAAAAGAATGTTCCAGTACGCCCCAAGACGGGCCAGGGTATATTTCAGGTATTCGGTCTGCTCCCGGTGGTTTGTAGGAAAGTCCGAACTCTGCCCGAAGAAACCGGCAAAGGGATAAACGATTATCCTGCGTTCAGCTAAGTCGTCCAATATGGCTTCCATCTTTTGATATTCCGCCGCGTTTAGCGGCCAAAGTTCGGGCGTTCTCCAGCCGCGACCGCGGCCTTCAGCGTCCCGGTTCAGATAGTGACTTGCCACGGATAGCATGTTATAGCCCTGAGTCTCCAGCCAGTCCAGAAATGCCTTGCGCTTTAGGGCCGGCCAGTTGCCGGCAAAGAAACGGTCGCCCACGTGAAAGCTGCGAATCAAAAAATGCTCGCCACCCTTGTATCCAAACCACAGCGGATTTGCCTGATCCACGGAAACCATTCCGGGAATATCGGACGGGACGCATTCAAATGTTCCACTGATTTCGTCTGAACCATCAGAAAAAACTGCATTATATTCCCAGATGCCGACCCGGTCGGGCATAAACCGAATCTTCCATGTCCGGCCGCCATCATAGAATCCCCAAAACTCTATCTCCCTGCCATCAGGACTTTTATAGGTAACATCCAATGCCAAGTCACTATAAGGATTTCGATATTTTTTTACGTTCTGAACGGATGCTTCAAAACGAGCCCACCGACCTACCGAAACGCCGGCAAGGGCCTGGCAGTTTTTTGACTGTAAAAGTGGAAAAAGTACAAAGAAAAAAAGCAGATTGAAATACACTTTGCTTATCATCGAGCCGGCTATAATTTTTCTCTATATAAACGGATAATCTGGCGAAAATCCACGTTCCCCCGCCCTTTTGGCTCGTAAAAGCGAAGCAGCGGAGGGATCGCTTCACTCCTCGCAGCACCCAAGCCAAAAACGCCCGGAACAATCAGATACACCATTAGCCAATATCGGCTATTTTGTCAGGATCTTCGCCGCATGATCCAAAACAGCAACTGATGTGCGAAAAAATATACGAAGTTATGCCCCAAAAATAAAGTTTAATCTGGGAAATCCGGAATTGAGTGTATAATATAAATATGCCGATTGTGGACTGCCGCTTGAAAAAACTTATTTTGGAGGATTAAGAAAATGAAACGCTTAACAATTCTCGCAATAGTTTTAGCTTGTTTCGCAACGCTTTGTCTCGGGCGCAGCAGAACCCGCAGTGCGCCACAGATGATAATCCAGCTAACAGATCCCAATTTGAAAGGGACTGTCAGCCTCGAGGAGGCATTGGCCAGGCGGCGAAGTATACGACAGTTCAGCAGCGAACCGGTTAAGCGCTCACAAATCAGCCAATTGGCCTGGGCCGGTCAGGGTATAACAGAGCCACAAAGAGGCTTGCGAACGGCTCCTTCGGCAGGAGCGATTTATCCCATAGAGTTGCTTTTTGCAACGCAAGAGGGTCTGTTTGTTTATCGCCCGGCCGATCACAGCCTGCTGCAAACCGGGAATCAGGATATCCGCAACATGCTGGCGGCAGCCGCTTCCATGGCCGAGTCGGTGGCTGGAGCCGGTTGTGATATCATCGTTGCCGGCGCAGTGAGAAAGCTGACCAGCCAATACAAGGACAAGGCCCGAACGTACATGCACATGGAAGCTGGACATATCGCCCAGAATATCCAGTTGCAGGCTGTCTGTTTAGACCTGGGTTCCGTAACGGTCGGTGGTTTTGACTCAAAGGAGGTCCGCAAAGTCTGCAAACTCTCAAGAGACCTGGAGCCACTTTATATAATTTGTGTCGGTTACCCGGCAGGACAGGGGACAACGGAAACCACCGATGGACAAGCCGGCGCAGCAGGAAAAAGAGCGGTATTGATCATCGGCAGTCAGAATTTCCGAGATGAGGAGCTTTTCGATACAAAGCGTGTACTCGACGCCGCGCAGGTGCAAACAGTCATTGCAAGCACAAGAACCGGCGTGATACAGGGTGTGCTCGGTAACGTAGCCGAGGCAAGTATTCCCGTGAACCGATTGAAAGTCGACGACTACGATGCGATTATCTTTATAGGCGGCCCGGGAGCAGCCGAGTACGTTAGCAACCCTACTATAATGAACATGGTGCGTGAGACGGTCCGCAAGGGAAAGGTTCTTGGGGCGATTGGCGTGGCTCCCACTATTTTGGCAAATGCGAACGTGCTCGCCGGTATCCGGGCAACCAGCTTCTTGTCCGAACGAGACAGACTCGTACAGGCCGGCGCTATATATACTGTTTTCGCTGTTGAGCGGGAAAGATCCATTATAACCGCCACCGGACCAGATGCTGCCGTCCAATTCGGCAGAGCCATCACGAATGCACTTGCCGGCAGATAGAATTTATAAAACGTACTCTCGGAGAAGGTACTTAGATTAATCTTTACCAATGAACTGCCGAAAGAGGCGAACCTGCAGATTTAAAGTGTATCCTTAGAATTGCTGTAACGATTCGTAATCGGTAATCGCCGGTCCTTACCGAATGCCTTCGGCGTGATTTTTATTCCAGGCGGTGACAGCCTTCTTTTATACTCATTGCGGTCGACCATTCGAACAACCTTATTGACCACATCCTCCGGCAGGCCTTGCGCAACAAGTTCTGTTATGGACTTATCCTCTTCGACATAACCTTTGAGGATTTTATCGAGTAGATCGTAATCGGGAAGAGAGTCGCTGTCTTTCTGGTCAGGTCTGAGCTCGGCACTTGGCGGCCTGGTTATCACATCTTCCGGTATGATTTGGCGCCCGGCTACCCTGTTAATATGCCCGGCCAGTTCGTAAACGGTCGTTTTCGGAACGTCCTTTATAACTCCGAAGCCGCCGGCTGTATCGCCGTAGAGAGTCGAGTACCCGACCGCCGTCTCGCTCTTGTTGCCGGTAGTCAGCACGAGCGAGCCGAACCGGTTGCTCAGTGACATCAGGATACAGCCGCGAATCCTCGCCTGCAAATTCTCGTAAGCAATCCCCTCATCGTTCCAGCCTTCGATAGTTCGAAGCGACTGATGGAACTGACTGAGGATCGGCCCAATCGGGATTGTGTTAAACTCGATGCCCAGATTTTCAGCCAGTTTCTCGGCGTCAGTTATTGTTTCAGGGCTGTTGAATTGTGAAGGCATGCTGATACCGACAACGTTTTCGGCGCCCAATGCCGCTACGGCAATCGCAGCAGTAACCGAAGAATCGATGCCGCCGCTTAGTCCGAGCAGAACTTTCTTAAAACCATTTTTGCGTGCGTAGTCCCTCGTGCCAAGCACGAGCGCCTGATAGATTTCGTCGAGAGGATCACTCGGCTGCCGAGCGGCAGGCTGGGCCGGCTTGATTTGCACAGCACCGTCGGCAGCGGCGCTCACATCAGCAATGATCAAATCCTCGTTGAACGCCTTTGCTTTGGCAACAATCCTGCCGGTCGAATCCGCAAAAATGCTTCGGCCATCAAAAATCAATTCATCCTGACCGCCTAAGAGATTGCAGTATGCGACAGCGCAATTCAATTCCTTTGCACACGCATTAATCACTTTCTCTCTCGCCCGAATTTTGCCTGTATGAAACGGTGAGGCTGATATATTAAGAATCATTTGGATTTGGCCGGCGCCTGCAAGAAACTTTCGAAGCCATTTGATATTCCAGATATCAAAGCAGACAGTAACGGCAACATTAAGCCCTTCGGCTTCGATGACGAGCGGCTCAGTGCCGGGATTAAAATATCGCCGCTCATCGAACACACCATAATTCGGCAGCATACCTTTCCGATATACTTTGCGTACTTTGCCCCCCTGCAGTACTGCAGCAGAATTATAGCTTTTGGTCCCTTCGCCTTCAGCAAAGCCAACTATTACAGTCTTGTCCGGGCAATCGGCAGCAAGCCTTTCAAGAGTCAGCGAGCAATCTCTTAAAAAATGCTGCTTGTACAGCAAATCTTCCGGCGGATAGCCGCAGATAGCTAATTCCGGAAAGGCCAGCAAATCTACATCCGCCTTAACCGCCCGGGCATAGATTTGCCGCATCTTCTCAGCGTTGCCGGCCAAATCACCCACAATCGCATTGAATTGCCCCAACGCTACTCGCACCGAACGTGCCTCCAAAATACAAATATTGCACAAGCCACAACTTAATTATAATAAAGAAACGGAGAGGGCGGGATTCGAACCCGCGGTACCCGCAAAGGGCACACCGGTTTTCGAAACCGGCTCGATCAGCCACTCCGACACCTCTCCAGGTCTTCTTCTTACAACGTATCAGCTAACTCTATAAACAAAACTACTGATAAATTCCCGCTTACTCTAAACTAAAGAGGCCAATATTGCAAGAAAATTAGGGCCAAACAGAAAACAAGCCTAAAGGCGGACCGAAATTACCACCCGCCGAAGCAATTATATAACTACTTTCCATGAAGCAGAAATGCATCCTGATGCCGGGTTTTCATAGCTGCCTGATGCGGATGTTACGGAACCAGACATTGGCCCCGTGGTCCTGGAATCCGATATGACCTTCGCGCTTGAAATCCTTCAAAGCAGTGCGGAACTTGTTCTTCGAGCCTTCGGAATCGGGATTCTTCTGCGGCTCGGTCCATCGGTTCAGGTCCATGTCGATGATTTGCTCGCCATTAAGCACGATGACGATCTTATTATCCTTAGCGGTAATCGTGACGTGGTTCCACTGGCCGTCCTTCGTCATTTCCCTGCTGGGAGCCAGAGCATCGTAAACCGCGCCACAGCTATGCCTGCTCGGTTTATCGAGATGTTTATAGACCTGCATTTCGATACCGGTTTGGACGCAGTCCTTCGGATTGTCGGTGCGGAAGAAGACGCCGCTGTTACCCTCGGTCTTGAACTCCAGATCGAGAATAAAATCGCCGAAGCGTTCTTTGGTCCAGATCATGCCGGCTTTGGGCTTCCGGGTCAGCACACCGTCTTCGAATACCCATCCGGCGCTCGGCTTGCCGCCGCTGTCGTTCTGCCATTTGCTCAAATCTGAGCCGTCAAAGAGAACCTGCCATCGGCCTTTTTCGGCCCCCGAACCGGCAACATTTCCGCCGCCGTTCAATAAAATGTCCATTCGAGGCGTCTTATGGTTGTAGGGCTTGAGCAGGATATCCAGGTCACCGTCGCCATCCAGGTCGCCGAGTTTGCCTTCATGGATGCCTTGGCCGTGCGAGGCAACGGTTTCTTTAAAATGCCCTTTGCCATCGCCGTACCAGATGTATGTCCTGGCATTGTCGCCGGCACCGGGATTGCCCATCTCGCCGATGAAGATGTCCAGGTTGCCGTCGCCGTCGATGTCCCTGATTTCACAGGTGTGGCCGTGGATGACCTCGCGCAATACGTGCATTTTCCATCCGTCCCCGGTCCACTCGTACCACCGGGCCTGTCCATCCATATCGCCGGGAGAAAAGACCACCTCCGGGCGTCCACCCTTGACCAACTGGCCGGCGGCACACTGTGTAAACGCCATCTCGGCATCAATTACATTCTCCTTGAACTCGCTGCCGCCGGCATGTTTTAACCAGCGTCCTCCACCGACGAGATCGACTTTACCGTCCAGATCGATATCGACTGGAATGGATGGAAAACCTTCTCGTTCAAGCCCCGACGACCATTCATAGATCGTAGCCGATGGCCAGGGCCCGATCGATTTTGGATTTGACGGGATTTCAAAGAGCAGGAGTTCTTTAGCCAGTTGATTCCACGAGACAAATTCCATCTGCCCATCCCCGTCGAAGTCTCCGACGGTCTGGTCGTGATGCTTCTTGCTGCCGGAGTTCTTGATATGTCGGCACGTCCAGGGCTTCGAGAAATCCGGATACGGATTCTCCCACCACCAGATCGCGTTGCCGCTGGCGTCCTGGCCTAAGATAATATCCAGGTCACCATCTCGGTCGATATCGCAATAGTCGCCGCCCGCCTCCGGATTTTTTCTCGTATTGTCAATCACAAACTTGTCCCAACCTCTTCCGTTGTATTTATACCAGACCACGGACGGCGTTTGCGTTCGTTCACCCACGACGAAATCGTCAATGCCGTCCTTGTCGATGTCCAGTATCAGACAGCAAGTCTGCTGCTTACCGTTGTTTGGGATCGGCATATCTCCTGTTGAACTGCTTTTACGCTGCCATGTCACCTCGGCGTTTGCAGCAGTCAGACAAAAAACCACTGTCAATAGCAGCGTTATTGCCGTACCTGATGCGTTCCTGTTAAAGTATGGACATCCTACCTTAACGATGGTTCTTTTTGTTTCCCTCTTCATTGACATACTCCTTCAACTGAGATTTTCAATATAGTCAAACCTGCTGATCCGCTATATTACCAGATTGATACAGAAACATCTATCCAGGTCCGTATAAAACCCAGGGCAAACGCATCTAAATTTTAAGGGCTTTCAGATGCAACATGCAGAAACCGGCAAAAACTAACTGGCGCTCTGCCCCAGGCCCCGGGATTTGCCGCGTTCAGGCCAACAGCATGATAAACTG